>Ga0194127_10000088_pt1 | contig 135167 bp, 119 predicted proteins | sample TA2KigC100mmetaG_FD_148624 | JGI IMG/M metagenome (GOLD analysis project Ga0194127, IMG submission 148624) | Freshwater microbial communities from Lake Tanganyika, Tanzania - TA2015036 Kigoma Deep Cast 100m | ecosystem: Environmental > Aquatic > Freshwater > Lake | place: Tanzania: Lake...
CAAGTGACAGTAAAATATCACTGTAGGATAATAGCCAGTTCAAATCGATAACAGTTGTTTTTTGCTGTAATATCATGCAATTAAAATAGTTATATCATAACAGTCTCAAGTTAATGGGACAGTATTGATTTTTGGGGGTAAATTGTTAGTCGAGATTTGCACGTGGTCCGTGATTTCGTGAACCATAGCCAGTGCCGATGGTTCTGCCGATGGAGGCAATACGGGCGGCCAGGCATTCCTGGCATTGTTTGGCCGTTTCGTTCAGACAGGCTTTGCCGGGATAGATCTCGTACAGGGTACGGTATTGGACCGGCGTCACATTGGGCATCACGACATTGGCGCCGCGGGCCAGCCCTAATTCCCGCCCGCTTTCTTTATTCATTGTTGCCAGCGCCGTTGTGCTGGGTATATTTGCCTGTGGGCACACCAGCCGAGTTAGAGCGACGACTTTGTAGGTCATTAATTCTGTATTCGGCACCTGCTTTTCGGGGGAAATATCGGGTTTAATTTCCCCCCGCCCCAGTGGCGTCAGGGGATTGGCAATATATGGCCCAACACCGACCATATCCATATCGAATTGCCGAAAGAAATCAATATCCTTTGCCAGTGTGGCATACGTTTGTCCGGGGATGCCGATCATAACACCGGAACCGGTTTCGTAGCCCAATAGCTTAAGTTGCCTGAGGATTTCAAAGCGGTCGATTGCCTGCTTTGGAAGCGGAGGATGTATCATCTTATACAACTCGGTATCAGAGGTCTCAAATCGTAACAGGTAACGGTCCGCCCCGGCATCTCGCCAGCGTTGTAAATCTTCAAAGGGACGTTCGCCCATGCTGAGTGTGACTGCGAGAGGCAGCTCTGTTTTAATGCGTTTAACAATATCGGCCAGCCAATCGGTTTTGATGCCGTAGTCCTCGCCGGCCTGCATCACGACCGTGCCGTATCCATAACGTGCGGCCTCTTCGGCGCAGGCGAAGATTTCGTCAGCATTCATTCGGTAACGGGTCGTTTTTTTGTTGTCCGCGGCAAGCCCGCAATAGGTGCATTGCCGGACACAATAATTGCTGATTTCGATTAGACCCCGCAGATGGACGGTATCACCAACGTATTCTTTGCGAACGGCATCGGCGGCGAGCCAGAGCTGCTCCAGTTTTTGCTTATCTGTTTCGCGAAGCCATGTTTCAAGTTCTTTGATTGTCACATTTTTATTTAGCATGTTTATGATACGCTTCCAGTGCGGCGGGGAAGGGTGATAATGCACGTTCGAAGATGCCTAAACTATAGGCAATAGTCAGGCCGTAATTGGTTATCGGCAGGCCGGCTTTTCGGCATTCGAGGATGCGCGAGAGCATTTGTCGGCGGTTCCACATGCAGCCGCCGCAATGAATGACTAATTTATAAGGCGACAGGTCTTCGGGCCAGTCGCGGCCGGGAAGTGTCGTAAAGTCGAGTTTGCCGCCGACATATTGCGTCAGCCAGCGGGGGATTTTGACCCTGCCGATGTCTTCGCCGATGGGATGATGCGAGCAGGCCTCCGCAATCAGGACTTTGTCGCCGGGCTTGAGGCTTTCGATGGCCATGGCGCCGAGGGTCTGGGCGACAAGGTCTCCTTTAAACCGTGCAAACAAAATCGAGAAGCTGGTCATGAGGATGTTTTTGGGCGTATCGGCAGCAACTTTCAGGAAGGCCTGCGAATCGGTGACGATTAATTTTGGCGGCTGTTTTAGATTTTCAATTGCGGAACGCAGTTCGCGCTCTTTAACGACCATACAGCAGGCATCGCCATCAAGCAGGTCGCGGATAGTCTGTACCTGCGGCAGTATCAATCGGCCTTTGGGGGCTTCTTTGTCGATAGGGACTACAAGGATGGCCGTTTGGCCGGGACCCACGAGGTCGGAGACGATGGACGGATTTTCTATAAAGTCCGCGGGGGCATTATCGAGAAGGGCCTGACGAAATTCAGCAATGCCTTTGTTTTCTTTGACGCTGGTCCGGACGACGGCGACTTTTATGCCGTGCAGGTTGGCGGACTTTGCGATGTCTATTTTGTTGAATACGGCGATATAAGGAATCTTTAACTCGGTTAATTCTTTGGCGATTTTATCTTCGAAGTCCATCCATGGGCCGTCGGTGATGATAACGCCAAGGTCGGTACGTTCAAAGACCTTGCGGGTTTTGGCGATACGCAATTGACCCAGGGCGCCGACGTCGTCGATGCCGGCCGTGTCGATGAAGACCACCGGGCCCAGCGGCAGCAGTTCCATCGGTTTTTCGACCGGGTCTGTTGTGGTGCCGGCGATGTCGGATACAATCGATACATCCTGGCCGACGACGGCGTTAAGCAGGCTCGATTTACCGACGTTGCGCCGACCGAACAGGCCGATGTGGAGACGTAAACTTTTTGGCGTCGATTGGGTCATGTTCTTTTATTTCCGAGACAACAGACGGATTGAGGGCTGATGAGAGCGTCGAAATCTGTCCGGGTCATAAGATTTTGTTCGAGAACCAGTTGACGAATGGTTTTACCGCTGGTGGCCGCGAGTTTGGCAATTTGGTCGCAACGCTCATAACCGAGTTTTTCAACCAGGGCAGTAACAGTCGCGGTGGCGTTTTCAACGGATTGCCTGCATTGAGCGCGGTTGGCAGCAAGGCCATTGATACAGAAGAGTTTTAAAATCTCGCAGGCGGTTGTGAGCAGTTCGATATTTTCCAGCAGGTTGGCCGCGATCAGCGGCATAAAGGCGTTGAGTTCGAGGCTTCCTGCGGAACAGGCCTGCGCGATAACGGTGTCGTTGCCCATGACCTGCATGGCCGCCTCGCTGACGGATTCGGGGATGACCGGGTTAACTTTGCCGGGCATGATGGAAGAACCGGTTTGTCGCGGAGGCAGGGCGATTTCACCCAGACCGCCGGTCGGGCCGCTCGATAACAGACGAAGGTCGCCGCAGATTTTTAGCAGAGATGTCGCGCAGGCTTTGAGGATGCCGGAGACTTCGACGAAGACATCGGTATTTTGTGTGGCTTCGACGAGATTTTCGGCGCGGGCCAGGCCAAGGCCGGTGATGTCGCGGAGGGTTTCAGTGACTTGGAAAATATAATCGCGCGGGGCCGCAAGGCCTGTGCCGATGGCGGTTCCGCCAAGATTAACGACGCGAAGCCGTTCGACGCATTTATATACACGCCAGCGGTCACGGTTGATCGCTTCGGCATAGGCAGCCATTTCACGGCCCAGCGTGGTCAGCGCAGCGTCCTGGTATTCTGTGCGGCCGATTTTGACGATGTCAGCAAATTCGCTTTCTTTGGATTGAAACGATTGCTGAAGTCCAACCAGTGCCAGTTCGAGTTTTTGAATCAGCCATATCGCCGCGATTCGCATGGCAGTCGGAAAAGTATCATTGGTGGATTGGCAGTGGTTGATGTCATCGAGCGGATGAATACGGTCGTACGCACCCAGAGGCAAACCGAAAATCTGCAATGCGCGGTTGGCGATCACTTCATTGATATTCATGTTCAGACTAGTGCCGGCGCCGCCCTGGAATAAATCGACTTTAATATGCTGACTGAGACGGCCGTCGGCCATTTCCATCGCGGCATGCAGTATGGCGGCGGCTTTGGGTTTGTTGTCGGACCAGTCACCGAGCGCTATGCAGGCCTGGATACAGGCCTGTTTGACGATTCCATAGGCTCGGACGAAAACATCCGGTACAGGACGAGAAGTAAAGGGGAAATTGGCCATAGCACGGGCGGTATGAATACCATAGAGCGCGTCAGCCGGAATTTCCATTTGTCCCAGAGAGTCGGTTTCTATTCGCATGTGTTCATCTCAGCAATAGACGTCGTGTTTTCCGCTTTTTACCGCCGCCAGCATTTTTTCGCTGCGTTGACGCGGCTCATCATCCATTTCTTTGACGACTTTGTCAATGAGCGACAAGCCGAGCTGTTTGGTTTTTTCAGAGGCGTAGTCCTGCAGGTATTCGAGAAACGTTGACAGGGCGTTTGGATCGCAGTGTTCCTTGATCAGGCCGGGTTTGGCGAGGTCCATGAAATCTTTGCCCGTACGGCCGAGGCGGTAGCAACCTGTGCAGAAGGACGGGATATATCCTAAATTCGTAACATCGTAAATGATCTCATCCAGCGGCCGATGGTCGCCAAGCGAGAATTGTGCTTCATCCTCGATACTTTCCCCTTCCGCATAGCCGCCCGGATTGGTCCGACTACCGGCGGATATTTGGGAAACACCCAGCGCAAACGTCTCACGCCGCATTTTAGGCGTCTCCCGCGTAGACATAATAATTCCGGTATAAGGCACCGCCAAACGCAAAATCGCAACAATTTTGCGGAACTCTGTATCACTCACCGGTTGCGGCGGATGGATTGATATATCCGAACCGGTTGCGGGTTCCAAGCGAGGTACACTGATGGTATGCGGGCCAACGCCAAATTTGTTTTCGAGATGCTTGATGTGCTGCATCAGTGCCAGCATTTCAAAACGCCAGTCACACAGACCAAACAACACGCCGATGCCTACGTCATCAATTCCCGCTTCCATAGCGCGATCGATGGCAGTGACCCGCCAGTCGTAATCCATTTTTTTCCCGGCAACATGAACATTGGCATACGTCCGGCGATGATAGGTTTCCTGGAACAACTGATACGTACCGATATTCGCGGCTTTCAGTTGTTTGAATTCATCCCGTGTCAGCGGCGCGATGTTGACGTTGACCCGGCGAATTTCACCGTTCCCGGTTTTGGTGGCATAAATCGTATCCACGGCATCCAATATATATTGAAAACCTTGCCTTGGGTAAGATTCTCCGGCGACCAGCAATATGCGTTTATGGCCCTGTTTTTCGAGGATTTCGACTTCTGCGGCGATTTCCTTCTGTGTCAGAACGCGGCGTTTGACTTCTTTGTTTTTAGCACGAAAAGCACAATAAAGGCATTCATTTCCACAAAGGTTGGAGATATACAGAGGGGCAAAAACCACCATTCGCTTCCCATAGATAATGTCCTTGATTTGCTTGGCCGTTTTATATAGCTCAGCTAACAACTCCGGGTCATTAACCGCGGTCAGAATCGAGATGTCGTCTGTGTCTAACCCCTTTAATTGCATTGCCTTAGAATAGATTCGGTGAACCTCGGCGGCATTCGGGGTGCTGGCTGTATTGCTAAGACGATTTTCAATAATCTCTTCGTTAATAATATTTGAAAAAACCGTTTTTGTCATTTTATGACCTTTTCTGAGAAGTATTCTTAATTTATGGGACATTAAAAACAATAACCATGTCTAAATTTTTAAATGACTTAAGTACTCTAAAGATTAATTGTACAAAGAAGTTCTATTAAATGCAACAAAAAGAACAATTAAAATTAAACAAAGTAGATTATATATGTATATTTTATTTTGTTGTGAAATAAAGAATAATAAATATTGACATAAACAATAAACATCAGTATAATGAAAAAAATGATTTATTCCTTGTTTCTTTTTTTGTGCATAAGAGAGCAATATTGACATGTAGGCCTTATTTGGGACCCAAATAGTCTTTTTTTGGAAGAACAGTTATGACCCTCAACAGAAGATGCATTATACGGATTTCGAGATATAAGAACGCCCTGAAGCGTCTTAAGGGGTTGGGTTTTGTGAAAGTTTTTTCCGGCAATCTTGCGGATGCCGCGGGCGTGACATCGTCGCAGGTTCGCAAGGATTTTTCTCTGTTCGGCATTACAGGCAATCGTCGAGGCGGCTACCACGTGAATGAATTGGTCGAACATATTGGGCGTATTCTGGGGAAAAATGAGCTTCAAAAAATAGTGATTGTCGGCATGGGCAACATCGGCAAGGCCCTGATGCGGTATCGTGGTTTTGAAGCCGGTGGAATTAAAGTGATAGCAGGGTTTGATATTGACCCGGCCAAGTATAGCAAGACGGCTGACACTCCGATTTTCCCGCTGGAGGATTTTCGGGAATTTGTGCATGCAAACGGCGTCAAAATTGCCATCCTGTCGGTGCCGGATGTCGCGGCGCATCATGTATCGGAAGTGATGATTTCGGCGGGTATCAAAGGGATATTGAATTTTGCTCCGATTCAACTTCGCGGCGCTGAAGACGTGGTCATCAGCAGCATCAATCTGGAAGTGGAACTGGAGAACCTGATTTATTTTGTCAATGCGGGCGCCAAAACGAGGATAGATAGCGAGATATGAAAACCCGCCGGTTAAAAAACAGGATTTTGCTGGGGTTCCTGGCGGTGATTTCCGTCCTGGGGGGCAGTATTTTTGCCCTTGGTTTCTATATGATTAAGGAAGACATCTATGCCCGTGCCCAGCGGAGAGTGGGGAATTATATAGACAGCGCCAGAACGGTCTATGCCGGTGAAATTGAACGTATCGGCAATGCGCTGGAACTTGTCAACCTGCAGGATGATACTGAAACGCTGCGCGTGAAAATCAACCTTGATTACTTATATCGCATCGAAGTTTCCGAGGCGGCAGGCTGTCCCAGTGAAATTGTTCGCACCGCGGTGAAACGCGGAAAACCGGCTGGGGGTACACGGATCGCCGAATGGGCTGAAATAGCCCGAATGAGTCCGGAGGTTCAGTCCCGCAGCCGAATAACCATTTTGGTAACAGCCAAAGCGGGTCCCAGCAGCCGCAAAGAACTGGATTCGGCGATGGTCAAGGAATATGCCGTGCCGATAAAAGATTCCGCCGGAAAAATGATTCAGGTGGTTTATGGTGGACGCGTCGCTAATCAGGATAATTATCTGGTGGACCGTATCCGCGACCTGGTTTTTGGCCAGGAAATGTATGAAAAATGGCCGGTAGGAACGGTGACGATTTTTCTGGACGACGTTCGAATCTGCACCAATGTTCTCGACGAAAACGGCAACCGGGCCATTGGAACGCGGGTGTCTAAAGAAGTCTATCAGCAGGTAGTGAATAACGGTCAGCGCTGGCACGATCGGGCGTTCGTAGTCAACCGATGGTATATGACGGCTTATGAGCCGATCCGGAATATCAACGGTACGATTATCGGAATGCTGTATGTCGGGATGCTGGAATCGCCGTTTAACGCGCTGGCGGCTCGTGCGCTGGCGGCGTTTGTGGCGGTGGTTCTGCTGGCCAGCGCGGCGGCGTTTGTGTTTGCGATATGGCTGGCGGATTCGGTCAGCCGTCCGTTAATCAATCTGCTGGATGCGACAAAGAAGCTCAGCCGCGGAGAACTGGGCCATGAAGTGCAGACTCACGGAACGATTCTGGAAACCAATGAGTTGGCCGAATCGTTTAACGAAATGAGCATCAAACTGGAACAGCGGGAAGACCGTCTGAAAGTGACGAATGAGAAACTGGAAGATTTGAATAAGAGCTATCTCGATTTACTGGGTTTTGTGGCTCACGAACTGAAGGGGATATTGTCTTCGACCATGATGAACGCCTATTCGCTTCACGACGGCTTTCTCGGAATGATTAATTTCAAGCAGAAAAGGGCAGTGGATTCCATTTGCCGGAATCTGGATTATCTGGCCGCGACGGTCAAGAAGTTTTTGAACTTGAGCCGGATTGAACGGGGCAATCTCGAAATCAATAAGACGTATTTCAATTTACGGGATGGCATATTTGAGCCGGCGGTACAGACGTTTATCAAACAAATCAGCGACCGGGGAATGAAACTGATCAACGAGATGGACCCGGCGATGCGTGTGCATGCTGACCAGGATTTGATGCAGATCGTGGCCAACAATCTGATTAACAACGCGGCCAAGTACGGCAGCGACAGCGGCAAAATCATCCTGCGCAGCCGACAGGATGATAAAATGGCGACAGTGGAAGTATATAACGACGGACGTCCAATTACATCTGAGCAGATGGCGAAGCTGTTTAAGAAATTCTCGCGGCTGGACGTGCCGGAGAAAAAACAAGTCAAAGGGACGGGACTGGGATTATATATTACCCGCCAGATTGTCGAAAGCCACGGCGGTTCGATCCGTGTGGAACCGAAAGAAAACGGGAACTCATTTATATTTACCATAGAAAGGGGATAAATCGTGGTGACGCCATTAGACATTATCAAGAAAAAACGTGCCCAGGCGGTGGCGCGGATTATCAGCAAAGGCTACCTGTCAACCAAGCGGGTCTATGTAGGGATGGCGACCTGCGAAATTGCCGCCGGGTCCAAAGACGTGATGGACATTTTTCGTCAGGCTGTGGCCAACGGCCTGACGGAGGTGTATCTGAGCCAGAAGGGCTGTGCCGGGCGGTGCAATCTCGAACCGACGGTGGAAGTGGTGGAAGAAGGTAAAATTCCGTACAAATACGGCAAGGTGACGCCGCAGAAAGCCCGCGATATCATCGAACGGCATCTGAAGAAAGGCGAAGTGATTCGGGAGTGGCTGATATAAAGTAAAAAGGCAAAAGGTAAAAGTAAAAATGTTTTACCTGAGATGGGATTTCAAAATACCGAAACGAAAAACAGTGGAAACATTCATTTCGGGATGAGAATAGAAAGGAAAGCAACGGTGCCTGAAGTTCATTATAAAATTACATTATGTGACGGAACGAGTTGTATTCGCAAGCAATCCAAGCAGATTCATCAGATTCTCGATCAGGAACTAAGGAAGCGGAATCTGAAAGAGGTGGTGAGCGTTCATCTGAGCGGCTGTCTGGGGATGTGTGCCAAGGGACCGATTCTGATTATTAATCCGGGCTATGTGATGTACGGCAATATCACGGAGGCCGACATTCCGGAAATTGTGGAATCGCATTTGGTCCACGATACGCCGGTCGCCCGGCTGATGGTGGAAGAAAATCACCTGTATAATCGCTTCTTCCGTATTTTCGGCGACGTGGATTTCTTCGGCAAACAGATGCGTATTACGCTTCGCAACTGCGGCATTATTGATCCGGAAAATATCGACGATTATCTGTCTGTTCGCGGCTATGAAGCGCTGGCCAAGGTGCTGACGGATATGAAGCCTGAACAGGTGGTTTCCGAGGTCAAGAAAAGCGGCCTTCGCGGTCGCGGCGGCGCGGGATTCCCGACGGGAATGAAATGGGAGTTCACCGCCAAACAGCCGGCGGGGGAGAAATACGTGATATGCAATGCCGACGAAGGCGACCCGGGAGCATTTATGGACCGCAGCGCCATCGAGGGCGACCCCCATACCGTTCTGGAAGGAATGATTATCGGCGGTTACGCGGTGGGTTCCAGTCGGGGGGTTGTCTATATCCGGGCGGAGTATCCGCTGGCGATCAAGCGTCTGGAGAAGGCCATCGCCGCGGCGCGGGAACACGGCTTTTTGGGACAGAATATCCTCGGGTCTAATTTTTCGTTTGATATTGAAATTCGTCTTGGCGCAGGCGCCTTTGTCTGCGGCGAGGAGACGGCCCTGATTCATTCGATTGAAGGCTCTCGCGGAATGCCGAGGCCCCGGCCTCCATTCCCGGCCGTCAGTGGTCTGTTCGGCAGGCCAACGCTGATTAATAACGTCGAGACGTGGGCGAATATCCCCGTGATAATTCTTGACGGCGGCGAATGGTTCTCCGGCATCGGCACGCAGGGCAGCAAAGGCACAAAAGTGTTCGCGCTGGCCGGCAAGGTTCGCAATACGGGGCTTGTGGAAGTGCCAATGGGGACGACGCTGCGGGAAATCGTGTTTGATATCGGCGGCGGTATTCCCAATGGGCGCAAATTCAAGGCGGTGCAAACCGGCGGTCCCAGCGGCGGATGTCTTCCGGAGCCGTATCTCGATACACCGATTGATTATGAATCACTGGCCAAGGCCGGTTCGATTATGGGTTCCGGCGGGATGATTGTCATTGATGAAGATTCCTGCATGGTCAATATCGCCAGGTTCTTCATTGAATTTACGCAGAGCGAATCCTGCGGCAAATGTGCTCCGTGCCGGGAAGGCACCCGACGAATGCTGGAGATTCTGACCCGCATTACCGAGGGCAAAGGCTGTCCGGAGGATATCGACAAGCTCGAACGGCTGGGTGCGATGATTAAGAAATCCTCGCTGTGCGGTCTGGGCCAGTCGGCGCCAAACCCGATACTCAGTACAATCAAAAATTTCCGTGAGGAATATGAAGAGCATGTCAATCAGAAGAAATGCCGGGCCGGTGTTTGTGCGGCGATGCTCAGCTATACCATTAACGATAATTGCGTGGGGTGCGGTGCGTGCAAGCGGGCCTGCCCGGTCAATGCCATCGACGGCACTCGCAAGGAAAAGCACCATATCGACCCGAACAAGTGTATTAAATGCGGACAATGTTATTCCGTTTGTAAATTCAGTGCGGTTGCCAAAGCATAGTGCGTAAGGATAAAGAAACAATGGACAAAAAGATTACCATTTACATTAACAGCAAAGAATACAAAGTATCGCCGAACCAGACGATTATGCAGGCGGCGGACCATTTGGGATTTCATATTCCGCGTCTGTGTTATCACCCGAAGCTGTCGATTGAGGGCGCCTGCCGGGTGTGTATTGTCGAGGTGGAGGGCATGCGGAATTTTGTCGCATCCTGTGCCTACCCGGTCAGCGACGGAATGAAAATTCACACCAATACCCAGGAATTGCGGCGTGCCCGTCGGGATATTGTCGAACTGCTGGTGGATAATCATCCGATGGACTGTCATACCTGCGAACGGGACGGCAACTGTGAACTGCAACGGCTGGCTTCTTCGATGGGCATTCGCGCCCGGCATTTTGTCGGCCAGCGCAAACAGTACGGCAGGGATTTGTCCGGCCAGGCGGTCATCCGAGACCCGGACAAGTGTATCTTGTGCGGACGGTGCGTGCGGATGTGTTCGGAAATCCAGCAGGTGCATAACCTGACGCAGGCGCATCGCGGTTTCGATACGGTGGTGATGCCGGCGTACAATATGCCGATGGCCGAAAGCGTCTGTACCGCCTGCGGGCAGTGCATCAATGTCTGTCCGACCGCAGCGTTCCTCGAAAAGAATTATACGCAGGAATTGTTTGAAAAGCTCAACGACCCGAACCTGATTAAAGTGGCGCAGTTCGCGCCGTCGGTTCGTGCGGCTATCGGCGAGGCATTTGGACTGGAAGCAGGGCATAATATGGAAGGCCAGCTTGTCGCGGCCCTGCGGAAGCTCGGATTTAATTATGTGTTCGACACGCAGTTCTCAGCAGACTTGACGATTATGGAAGAGGCGACGGAATTTCTCGAGCGCATCCAGAATAAGGGCAAGCTGCCGATGATTACCTCATGTTCGAGCGCCTGGATGAAGTGCATGGAGCAGTTTTATCCGGACCTGATTGAGAACATCTCGACCTGCAAGTCTCCGATGTCGATGCAGAGTGCATTAGCCAAGACCTTTTTCGCCCAGAAAATCGGTGTTGATCCGAAGAAAATTTTCAGTGTTGCGGCGATGTGCTGCACAGCCAAGAAATATGAAGCCGCACGGCCTGAACTGGACGTGGAAGGAATGCGGGCAACCGATATTGTGGTGACTACCCGTGAAATCGCATGGATGATCAAATCAGCGGGCATTGATTTTCTGAATATCGAACCCGAAACCCAAGACCATCCCATCGGGATGTCCAGCGGCGCCGGCGTGATTTTCGGCACCACCGGCGGCGTGATGGAAGCATCCATCCGCACCGCCTACGAGCTTTATACCGGACAAACACTGGTGGATATCGAAGTCGAATCCATTCGCGGTCTTAAAGGCATCAAAGAAGGTAAAGTGGTGATGGACGGCCAGGAAATTCGCGTCGCCGTGGCACATGGCTTAGGCAACGCCTGCAAACTGCTTGACGTTGTGCGCAAAGACCCCGGCCGGTATCATTTTGTGGAGATCATGGGCTGTCCTGGCGGATGTGTTGGCGGTGGCGGGCAGCCTTATGCCGGCGTTAACTCCATTCCGCTGGATGAGGATGCACTGATGAAACGTGCCGAGGCGCTGTACAGCATCGACCGGGCCAAGACCATTCGACGCAGCTACGACAACCCGGATATCCAGAAACTCTATAAAGAATACTTGCAGCGGCCCGGAAGTCCGATTGCTCATAAACTGCTGCATACGCATTACAAACAGAAATTCCCCCAGGGAATTATCCCAAAAGAGGCTCTTAAATAAAGCGGAGAACGACAATGGTGGAAATGGCACAGGAAAAAATGGACGAACTCAGGACGTTTATCGCGGCCTGCATGCAGAAAGAATATTCGGATTCGTATCTTATCGCGGTTCTGCACAAGGCGCAGGAATTATTTGGTTATTTGCCCGTCGAGGTGATGGACGAGGTGGCCCAGAGAATGAATATCCCCACCGCCCACCTCTGGGGCGTGGCGACGTTTTATCATTATTTTAATCTCAAGCCCATTGGCAAATACGTCATCAGCGTCTGTCTCGGCACGGCCTGTTATGTCAAGGGAGCTACGGAAGTGCTGGAAGCAATTAAACGGGAATTGGGTGTAGAGATTGGCCAAACAACCGCGGATAATTTATTCACGCTGCATGAAGCAAGATGTCTGGGCGCCTGCGGCATTGCGCCGGTTATTATGATTAACGACAAGATATATGGAGAATTGGACGCCAAAAAAGTCGTGGCGCTGATTAACCAGTACCGCAAGACCGCTCAAGTAGCGTGAGTATTTTGATTTTCATGTTTTTTTGAACGTGACCTTTGTGAAATTTTGTACAAAATTTGCGGGACAAAGGGATGAAAATAGTGTATAAATCTGGCACAATAAAATGTGATGTTCAACGTGCCGGCGAGAACGAATAATAACGATACAGGAGTACCAGGATGGCCAAGAAGATTTTGGTGATTGACGATGACCCGGATTTTGTGGAATCAGTAGAAAACCTGCTGGAGGCCAAAGGCTACCAGGTGGTTTCCGCTTCCAACGGCAAAGAAGGTGTGGAAAAAGCCAAGGCTGAAAAGCCCAACCTGATTTTGCTGGATGTGATGATGAATACCAAAGATGAGGGGTTCAATGTGGCCCGCCAGATACACGAGATACCGGAAATCAAGGGGACGCCGGTAGTGATGGTGACGGGGGTTCGCAAGGAAATGAACCTGCCATTCGGTTTTGAGCCGGATGAAACATGGCTTCCGGTTAAAGAAGTTCTCGAAAAACCCGTCAAGCCGGAAACTTTGCTCAGCGCTGTTGTTAATGCGCTAAAATAGACCGCTTACTATGTGATGAACAACGAGAAGATGTTGGAACGAATGGGTCTTAGCGATCCATTCGTTTCTTTTCATTTTCGTAATACTTCAGCGGTAATCGCCAATCGTTAGTGCTGCACCAAAACACCTTTGCGAAAGAACGAATCACTGCGAAGCCGTGTTGATCAGAACCTTGCCGCCATCAAATCCTCGCCGCGCCTTGTTCAACCATTTTTTCATGCTCCAAGTGCAGCCTATACTATGAACTGATTAGTAAATTGTTTTACAGAAATGAATTAAAAAATCGTCCCCGATAGGATTCGAACCTACAACCCTTGGCTTCGGAGGCCAATACTCTATCCAGTTGAGCTACGAGGACATAAATTGCCGCTTTTAGCGGCTTTTCTATTATCCACACCGCCGGGCGAAAGTCCAGTATTTTCCGATTCCGTCGGCCAGGGATTAACTTTTACAAATCGCCCGCGCGGGATATAATATGCCCCGTAAAATGCCAATAATGTCAGGAAGCAGACCTCCGATATGTGCTGGTTAATAAATATCTTATATGTTATCATGCTGATTTTGTACAGCCCGGTGATTGTGTATCGAATGATAGTGCAGAATCGGTACCGAACCGGCTGGTCGCAGCGGCTGGGCCGGGTCGGTCGAAAATGGCCGGACAAAAAATGCCTCTGGCTGCACGCCGTCAGTGTCGGCGAAATCAACGCCGCACGCACCCTCATTGACGCTCTTAAACAATCGCTGCCCGATTACGAAATCGTCATCAGCGCCACCACCGACACTGGATTGGCGCGGGCCTGCGCGCTGTACGAAAAGCAGCACTCGGTATTTTATTTCCCGTTTGATTTTTCGTGTGTGATGAAAAAGGCCTTCGACCGCCTGCGCCCCGACGCGATTCTGCTGATGGAATTGGAAGTCTGGCCGCATCTGGCGTCCATCGCCCATCGCAGAAATATTCCCGTTGTTGTCGTCAACGGCCGTATCAGCGACCGCTCTTTCCCAAAATATCTGAAGTTCCGCAACATCACCCGGTGGATGTTTGAAAAAGTGTCGCTGGTTTTGGCTCAGACGCAGGAATACGCCAATCGCTTCATCGCGCTGGGCTGTGAGCCGGGCAAAGTCATTGTCACCAGTTCATTAAAATATGATACTGCCCAGACCGATGGCGCCGTCAGCGGGTCCGACCGTCTGGCCGAACAGATTCGCCTTGAGAACGACCGCTTATGGGTGCTGGGCGGCACAGGCCCCGGCGAGGAACAGATCGGTTTAGACGTATTTGCCCGGCTGAAAAAAGACCTCGGTCTCGAAACCCTGCGATTAGCGATAGTGCCGCGAAAACCGGAACGTTTCGATGAAGTCGCGGGTCTGATTGAAAAGACCGGATTCGATTACGTGCGATTCAGCAAACTCAAAGAAGATAATTCCCGCGCCGAAGGAAAGCCTGCGGTGATTCTGGGGGACACAATGGGCGATTTGAAAAAATTTTACGCGATGGCGAAGGTTGTTTTCGTCGGGCGGACGCTCGTGCCGATGGGCGGCTCGGATATGATGGAGCCGGCGGCGCTGGGCCGATGCACAACCTTCGGTCCGCACACGTTTAATTTCAGGCAGACCGTCGATGCACTGCTGGAAGGCAACGGCGCTATTGTTGTCGCCGACGCTGAAGAGCTGTATGACATTACCAAGAAATGCTTCAGCAACCCCGACTTCGCCAATGCCATCGCCGCGGTGGGACAGAAAATCATCCGCCAAAACCAGGGCGCCACTCAAAAAACCGTAGAATCAATTATAAAAACGGTCTTGAAAATAAATAAGGAAAAGTTATAATAGCGTCGTGTTTTACCATTCCGGCCCTCTCCAGCTTTCGCATAAGGCAAAATCGAGTCAGAAAAGACTTCTTTGCGGTGAATTGCCGACGAAACGGACTCGCATCCAAACGGGCGGGGAGGAAAGTTTTTTGTTTATGTTTTTGCAGTAGAATACTGACCGTTGTCGGCTCAGAACGTTGTGATTTTGGTGCATTAAGAAGTCGAAAATCGGCAAAGAAACTTTTGTTGTTATGAGCATATTAGAAAGGTATAGTGCTTGTTATGAGTCTTGAGAAATTTTTCAACCCGGCATCGGTGGCTATCGTCGGCGCTTCCCAAACGCCGGGCAAAGTGGGTTATGAAATCCTGGTCAATATGATTAAGGCCGGATACCCGGGGAAATTATACCCCATCAATCCCAATGCCAAAGAAATTGAAGGGATTGCGTGTTATCCGGACATTGCCTCTATTGGCCAGACACCGGAACTGGCCGTTATTGTTGTGCCGGCCAAGGCGGTCCCTGCGGTGATGCAGCAGTGTGCCAAGGCGGGCGTTAAATCAGTGGTAGTCATTACCGCCGGTTTCAAAGAAGTCGGCCCGGAAGGCAAGGAGCTGGAACAGCAAATTGTACAAATTGCCAAACAGGCCGGGATTCGCGTCATTGGCCCCAATTGCTTAGGTGTCATTTCCCCAATTGAAAAGCTCAATGCCAGTTTTGGCGGTGATTTACCGCAATCCGGTGTCATCGGTTATATCTCCCAGTCCGGCGCGCTGCTGGCTGCGATTCTCGATGCCGCAAATGCCATGGGCATCGGATTCAGCAAACTGGCCAGTATTGGTAATAAAGCCGACGTCGATGAATTGGACCTCCTCAAGGCTTTCGGTTCCGACCCGAGTGTCAAAGTCATCGCAGGCTACCTCGAAAGCATTACCGATGGAAATGATTTTCTCAGAGAAGCCGAGCAGGTTTCGCTTAAAAAACCCATCCTGTTGATGAAATCCGGCGGTACCGAAGCCGGCGCCAAAGCCGCCTCATCCCATACCGGCAGCCTGGCCGGCAGCGAAACCGCCTATGAATGTATGTTCGACCGCGCCGGAATTATCCGGTGTTCTTCCATTAAGGTTCAGTTCGATTTTGCCCGCACGTTTGTCAGCCAGCCCCTCCCGGCCGGCCGCCGCGTCGCCATTATTACCAATGCCGGAGGCCCCGGTATTATGGCCGCCGACGCTATTGAACGGGAAGAACTCGAATTCGCCAAATTAACCCCGAAAACAATCAAAATGCTGCAGGAAAAACTTCCCGCCGCCGCAAATTTTTATAACCCTGTGGATATTCTCGGCGACGCTCTGGCAGACCGCTATGAGTTTGCCATCGAGACGGTTCTCGACGACCCCGGCGTGGATGCGGCGTTGATTCTGCTGACGCCGCAGGCCATGACCGAGGCCACAAAGACCGCCGAGACAGTCGTTAAAATTCTTCGCAAAAAGACCCAAAAGCCCGTGCTGATCTGTTTTCTTGGCGGCGGTAAAGTTGCAGAAGCCGTGGAATTATTCCGCAAAGAACACCTCCCCTATTACGATTCCCCGGAGATTGCCGTTCAGACCCTGCGGGTCATGGCCGATTATGTCCGGTGGCGCTCCAGACCTAAACGTGTGGTAAAAATGTTCGCCGTCAACCGCAGAAAAGCGGAGAATATCATCGAGCGGAATCTGCGTATGGGAACAACCGACCTCAGCGAAGCTGATTCCAAGGAAGTTCTCGAAGCCTACGGATTCGTCACTCCCAAAGGGTCCATCGCCACAACCTCCGAACAGGCGGCCGGCATCGCCGAACAAATCGGTTTCCCCGTCGTGATGAAAATCTGGTCGCCGGACCTGACGCACAAATCCGACCTCGGCGGTGTTGTGCTGGGGCTGGAAAATAAAAGAGAAGTTATGGACGCCTTTGACCTGATGATGTATCGCATCCCCAAGAAGGCGCCTAAGGCCAAAATCCTCGGCGTGCTGGTGCAGGAAATGTGCCGGCGCGGCAAAGAAGTGGTTATCGGGATGAACCGCGACCCCCATTTCGGACCGCTGATTATGTTCGGCATGGGCGGGACTATGGTCGAAGTGCTTAAAGATGTCACCTTCTACCTGGCTCCCCTGACTGCCGACGAAGCCAAGCAGATGCTGATGAACACCAAAACCTATAAGGTATTAAAAGGATTCCGCGGCGAAGAAGGCGTGGATATCGACGCCATCGCCGAAAGCCTTCAGCGGCTTTCCCAGCTTGTCACGGAATTTCCCCAGATTCAGGAGTTGGATATCAACCCCTATATTGTCAGCGCGGCGGGAACCGCTCCTGTCGCCGTGGATGCCCGAATGCGAGTGAAAAAAGTTTAGCAGGACATAACCAACTATGCAGGAATTTGACTGGAAGAAACGATACGAAAATAAAGTCAGCGCCGCTGCCACGGCCATGAAACTCATCAAGCCGGGCAACCGCATCTTTATCGGCACCGGCTGCGCTCAGCCGCAGCATCTGGTGAATACGCTGGTGGAACATTCCGGCGAGATTTATGACGCCCATATTGTGCATTTGCTCACCATGGGTTCGGCTCCTTATGCCACCGAGAAATTTCGGGAAAGATTCAAAGTCAACAGTTTTTTCATTGCCGATAATGTGCGCGATGCGCTTGAAAGAGGTATCGGCGATTATACGCCGATATTCCTGTCCGAGATTCCCATGGAATTCGAAAGCGGAAGAATCCCGATTGATGTAGCTTTGATCAGCGTTACGCCGCCCGACGCCAACGGTCTGTGCAGCCTCGGCGTTTCCGTTGATATCGTCAAATCCGCCTGCGCCAACGCCAAGTATGTCATTGCTCAGGTCAATGCCCGAATGCCGCGAACGTTCGGCGACAGCTTTATCCATATCAATAATATCGATGTTATGGTTCCCTGCGATGAAGACATCATCGAGGTTCCAGTCCCAGAACCTGACGAAATATTACGCCGAATCGGGCAGAATATCGCCCGGCTCGTCGAGGACGGCTCTACCATCGAGTGCGGTATCGGACGAATCCCGCAGGCCCTGGCCGAATTTCTGAAAGACAAAAAAGACCTCGGCATCCATACCGAAATGTTCAGCGACTGGATTCTTGACCTCATCGACTGCGGCGCCATCACCTGCTCCAAAAAAACCCTCAACCGCGGCAAAATCGTTGCCAGCTTCTGTATGGGCTCCAAACGCCTTTATGACCATATCGATAACAACCCATTTTTTGAATTTTATCCGACGGAGTACGTCAACGACCCCCAGATTATCAGCCAGCATGAAAAAATGGTCGGCATCAACGTCGGCCTTGAAATCGACCTGACCGGCCAGGTTTGCTCCGACTCGCTGGGGTACAAATTCTACAGCGGCATCGGCGGACAGGTGGATTTCATCCGCGGCTGTGCCCGGAGCCGCGGCGGCAAGGCCATCATCGCCATGCCCTCCACCGCCCGGGATGGACAGGTCTCGCGCATCGTATCACAATTGACCGAAGGGGCCGGCGTCGTCACAACCCGCGGAGACGTGCATTATGTCGTCACTGAATACGGCATCGCATACCTCCACGGCAAAAGCATTCGTGAACGGGCGTTGTCGCTGATTAACATCGCCCATCCCAAATTCAGAAGCGATCTGATTAAAGCCGCAAAAACAAGAAACTATGTCTATGCCGACCAGATTGAGATGGATACCGAAAAAATCCGCTATCCGGAAGAATTGGAACATCGCGATACGCTGAACGACGGCACAGAGATATTCTTTAGACCGGTCAAGCCCACGGATGAGCCGTCGCTGGCGGAAATGCTCTATTCGCTTAGTGAAACGTCCGTTCAGACCCGTTATATGATGCGCACGGTACGCTTCCCGCGCAAAGATATTCAGCAGTGGACGAATATTGATTACGACCAGAATCTCGCCATCGTGGGAACCGTGCCGGGAGCTTCCGGCGAGGAAATCGTCGCTATCGCGCAGTATTTTCTCGACCCCAAAACACAGGCCGCCGAAGTCGCCTTTCTGGTCCAGGATGAATGGCAGAATAAAGGCATGGGAACGTTTCTTCTCGAATATCTCAGTAAAATCGCCAAAAAACGCGGCGTTAAACAATTTTACGCCAAAGTCCTGCCGGCCAACAAGGGCATGCTGGCGGTCTTTTACAACTCCGGCTATAAAGTCAACACGGAATTTGACGGCGATGTCTATAGTATCGCATACAATTTAGCGAATCAGAAATGATAAAGGACGGATTTTGACGACAGGAAAAGCTGTTTTCGTTCATTCGCCTCTGTTGGATCAATTATCGTATCCGCCGCAGTGTCCGTTTAATACCAGCCGGGCCGGGCGGTTGAGAAAAATCCTCTGTTCTATGGGACTGCTGTCAGGTTCGGATAAAATCGAAGCGGTTCCCGAACCCGCCTCGAGAGAAATCCTCGAAAAATTCCACTCCGTCCGTTATTTGGACGCATTGCAGCGGGCCGCCGAAGGAAAATGGGGGCTTGAATTTCTTTATATGGGGCTTGGCACTTCCGATTGTCCCGTTTTTCCGGACATGTACAACTATTCCGTTCTGGCCTGCGGAGCGACGCTCAAGGCGGCAAGCCTGATTTTAGATGGTTGTGCCGGTGTCACCTTTAATCCCTCCGGCGGCTATCACCACGCCGGGCCGGAAATGGCCGCAGGGTTCTGCTACATCAACGATGTCGCACTGGCCTGCCTGGCGCTGGCTGAAGCCGGAAAACGCGTCCTCTATCTCGATATCGACGTTCACTACGGCGACGGCGTCGCTAATTTCTTTTACGACCGCAAAGACGTGATGACTATCTCGTTTCATCAGGACGGACGTACGCTGTTTCCGGGGACCGGCTTTGCGGATGAAATCGGTGAAGGCGACGGTAAAGGCTATTGTGTCAATTTCCCTTTACCGGTCGGGACTTATGATGAGGCGTATAAAAAAGCCTACGAGGCCGTGGCGATACCGCTCATCGGAACATTCAATCCGGATGTGATAGTTCTGGAGTTCGGCGCCGATGCCCTGGCCGGCGACCCGCTGGCACAGCTTCGACTGACCAATAACACCTTCGCCGACGTCATTACATCATTGCTGGACTTTCATAAACCCATCCTGATGACCGGCGGCGGCGGGTACAATATCGAAAACACCGTTCGGGCATGGGCGCTGGGATGGAGCGTCCTGTGCGGTGCCGAGGCTCATGATGCCGCCGCCAATATCGGCCTGGGAGGAGTCATGCTCGAAAGCACGGATTGGTCCGGCGGACTCAGAGACAGACAGCTTTCTGTCACGCAATCGCAGCAGGAAACGGTTCTCCCGACCATTGAGGCTACAATTAAAGCGATTAAAGCAAATATTTTTACTCTTCACGGCCTTAAATGCCGATTTAAATAACGAACAGCGGAAAAATTTTCTTCACAAGTTTTCGGAAAGGATTGGGAAATGGATATGAAAAAAGATGGCAATTCATTTCGGATGGAAACAAAAACACGTCGTAATTCTCTGCTTGTGCTTTTCATTTTATGGTGCGGCCTTTGCGTGTCCGTACTTGCCGCCGAGGCGAAACCTTCGTCCTGGCCGTATGAAAACGAAACCCAATCCCAGCGCGACGCCCGGATGGAATGGTGGCGTCAGGCGCGGTTCGGAATGTTTATTCACTGGGGCGTGTATTCCGTCCCGGCCGGAACTTATAACGGCAAACAGATTCCCTGTATCGGTGAATGGATCATGCACGACGGTAAAATCCCGGTCACCGAGTACAAGACCTACGCCAAAGAGTTTAATCCCGTCAAGTATGACCCGGATGCATGGGTTCGCCTGGCCAAAGAAGCGGGGATGAAATATATCGTTATCACCTCCAAACACCACGATGGTTTTGCGCTGTTTGATTCAAAGGTGACGGATTGGGATGTCGTTGACGCGACGCCCTACGGTAAGGACCTGCTCAAACCGCTGGCCGAGGCCTGTAAAAAACACGGCATCAAACTGGGTTTTTATTATTCTCAGGCCCAGGACTGGAATCATCCCGGCGGGGCCGCCTCCAAAGGACATTGGGACCCGGCTCAGGACGGCGATATGAATGAATACATCCAAAAAATCGCCGCCCCGCAGGTCAAAGAGATTCTGACCCATTACGGAGACATCGCTATATTATGGTGGGATACCCCGTACGATATGAACATGGAGCGTGCCGATATGCTCCAGCCGCTGATTACGCTTCAGCCGGGGATTATCACGAATAATCGTCTTGGCGGCGGTTATCGCGGTGATACAGAGACGCCTGAACAGCATATTCCAGCGACCGGCTACAAGGACCGTGACTGGGAAACCTGTATGACGATGAACAATACCTGGGGTTTCAAGAGCTACGACAACAACTGGAAATCCGCAAAAGTCCTGATTCAAAATCTTGTTGATATCGCCAGTAAAGGCGGCAACTATCTTCTGAATGTCGGTCCGACATCGCTGGGCGAGATTCCCCAGCCGAGCGTCGAACGCCTGCGGGAAATCGGGAAATGGATGAAAGTCAACGGCGAATCGATTTACGATACAACCGCCAGCCCGTTTGCCAAACTGACGTGGGGACGATGCACGAAGAAAGAACTCGATAATGGCGCAATTCTTTATCTGCACGTTTTTGACTGGCCGGCGGATGGAACGCTCATCGTGCCGGGACTCAAAAATAAAGCAAAGGAGGCGTACCTGCTGGCCAATCGGAAAACGGAACCCAATCCTGTTTTCGCCGTTTTGTCCGCCGTCTTTCGCCTCTTCGCCGGCCCGCGGGACTTGAAAACGGAAATCGTTGACGGCGGCGTCAAGGTCTGTCTGCCCCAAAAGCCGCTGGATGCGATTGATACCGTTGTCGTGCTGAAGTTCGATGGCAAATTGCAGGTGGAAAAAACATTGCCGAAACAAAGCAGCGATGGCACGGTGATTTTATCGGCGGACAGGGCGGATATTCATAATCGTATGGGTTCCGACGCCAAACTGGAAACCAAAGACGGGATTGAGAGTATCGGCTATTGGGTTTCTTCGCGTGTCTGCGTGGACTGGTTATTCCAAATTGACAAGCCGGGGCGATTTGAAGTCACAGCCGACCTGGCAGTGGATGCCGCCAAAAGCAGTTTTGAGATCATTATCGACGACCAAAAGCAAAACGCGGAAGCTGCTTCTACCGGCGGCTACGACAAATTTGCAAAAACAAAACTGGGCGAAATCACGCTGGCGCAGGCCGGCGAACACAGGCTTCAAATCAAACCCATTGAAAAACAGTGGCAGCCGATCAATCTCCGCACGATTCTTTTAACGCCGATTGGGAATTAAAGGCACCGCGAACTTAGAGCATCTAACAAAATGCCTTTGCATTCAAGCGGGTTATTTTGCGTCCGGCGGCGGTTGGCCGGGACAAAATTGTCCTCGACGTAGTATTCCGCTACGCCTGCGGCAATTTTGCCCCGTCCGCCTTGCCGGCCACAAAATCGTTCGCTTTCGGTGCGACAATTCATTTTGTTAGAGGCTCTTAAAAAGAACTGCGGCGTCGCAGATAACCCGCAAAAAGAACCCCAATCGAACCCAGAACAACGGCACCTGGCGCCGGGACGGTGGGCGGAGTAATCACCGGATGAATCATAATCAACTGATCCTGGGCATATCCGCTGTAGGTATTACCGTTAAATTGGCTCCATAAATTCATCACTCGGACATTGCCGAGGCCTTTGCCGTACCACTCGCCGCCGACAGCAACGGCCTGGTTGGCCAGTGTGACATAATTGTTCGAGGTCGTGTTTTCCGCCTCGATATAATGAATCGCGGTCTGCAGCTTGCTCTGGTCGGTAAACCGAATGTATTTCCTGCCGGAGGAACCGTCGGCGTTTTCCTGGGAAGATATTTATTCCAATCTTCTGGGCATACGGCTTGGCGCCCAGGCCCTCCAGAGCAGCGATTACGGATATAACAAGGCAATGACAATTCTGATTAAAAAGGAACTCGAGAAACTTCAAATACAGCCCGCCAAAACCGCATGGCAGGCCGCTGAAAAAATGAGAGGCAAATGGTTCAAAGGATTTGTGCTTATTAATATGATACAAAGAAATATGGATATCGGTATGGAGAATGGCTTGGTCACGCCGATACTCGTCCCCGGCGCATGTGAGGGCGCAAAACCTCAGCCCTATCCTGTGCCAATTCTGGATACACTGAATAAATACGGGTTCACGATGCGTTTTGAGGTGGAACCCGCGGAATTTGAAAAAAACAAAATCCTTAAAATTATTTATCCGAAGGGCGGCGGCAAAAGAATCCGGTTTCCTGGGCATCTTGTGGAGATTATGGACTATACAAAAGCCGAGGCGATAAAACGCGGCTGTATGATTATGCGCTCGGACCATTAAATACACCCGTCCATGGCAAAAATACTTTTATCGCGGCAATGAAAAATCGGCCCGGGCCGATTTTATTTTTGCCCAACTGAAGTTTGTCTCATTTTTTATTTTGTACCCGTATCGCCTGCACAAAAGCGTTGATATTTCCCGACGAAACCCCCTGCGGCATTCCACCTCCGCACGAGAACAATATCCCGCTTTTGTCATCCAGTTCCTGCATCTGTTCGCGGATTTTTTCAGTGATTTGCTCCGGCGTACCCTGCGCCAGCACATCCCGCGGTGGAATACCGCCGACCAGTCCGACCCGGCCGCCCGTCCACGCCTTCATTTCTTTCAGTGAATGTTCAAAACTGAAATTAAACAGATTGACCCCCGTCTCAGCCAGGTGCGGCGAACACACCCTGTCGTCCGCATCATTGTGGAAAAATCGGACGGAAGCATCAAAGCTGCTGAACAGCGCCTTCAGATACGGCTGCGCGAATTCCTTGAAATCAGACTCACCGCAGAATCCCACGATGTCATCCAGTATCAAAATTCCGTCAATCGTGTCAAACGTCTCTTTTTGCACCTTGAGCCATTGAACCGTAAATTCCGTAATGATCTTCAGCAGCGTATGAATTTTCTGCGGGTCCGTCTTCATTGCCATCAGAAATTCCGTCGTGCCCATCAAAAACGTGGCGATATTCAGCGGCCCCCGCGCAACCGCGAAGCGAATCGCATGTCCGGCCTTTTCAATTTTTTTACGGGCCAGTTTCAGGCGGTTCAGCACAAACGGCGTCAGTCCGTGCTGGCGGGGATTGGGTACGGCCAGTTCGTCGATATCCTCAATCCGCCGGATTGTCTTTTCGGCGTAGGGCAATTCATTTTCGTGCCAAGTACATCCCGCCCCGAACGCCGACGGCTCCGTGCACATCCCGTATTCCGACCAAAAGCCCGGTAGAAATAATACATCGGGGAAAGCCTGTATAGCCTTCAGGTTGGCCCCCAGCCAGAGTTCATCGTTGGTAAAATAATCCAGTATCGAAATCCCGGCCCATCCCGGCAGCCACGGACTGTCTATGATAAAACCCGCCGGCAGGGGATTAACCGCCCGCCCCGCAACAACATCCAAAAGAACCTTCCATTGCTTGTCATTCATCCGTAAGTTCCTCGATTTTGACGTTTAACTTTGACTTTATTAAGAGCATCTAACAAAATGCCTTTGCATTCAAGCGGCTTATTTTGCGTCCGGCGGCGTTGGCCGGGCCAAAATCGTCCTCGACGTAGTATTCCGCTACGCCTGCGGCAATTTTGCCCCGTCCGCCTTGCCGGCCACAAAATCGCTCGCTTTCGGTGCGACAATTCATTTTGTTAGAGGCTCTAAGTATATCCCGTAAAAGTTTTTTTTCACCTGTTAATTCCAGTCATTATGCAATTCAAAATCAAGTATACCATTAAAATCCGGAGAAATAAAGAGGGTAGAAATGAGATATAGGAAATCGCTTTCTTTTTGGGTACTGAATGAAAAATTTGTCAACGGGCGATTGTTTTTCTGCTGAGAATCCGGCCCTGCAGGCTGATGGTGATATCTTCATAGTCCATTTTAACGCCGGCCTTTTGAATCGCCGCTTCGGCAATCCGCAGCAGACCTGAACAGCACGGCACTTCCATATGCACTACCGTCAGGCTGTGCAGGTGATTATGCTGAATAATCTGCGTCAGCTTATCGACATAATATCCGCCGTCGTCCAATTTCGGACATCCGACCGCCACACTGTGGTCTTTCAGCAGCGTCGAATGAAAATCGCCCATCGCGAACGGCACGCAATCGGCAGCCAGCAATAAATCCGACCCCGCGAAATACGGCGCCATCGGCGACACCAGCTTTAACTGCACCGGCCACTGGCCCAATTGCGATTCGACAGGCCCGCTTGACGAAGTTGCAGCGGACGGCTTTTTCTCAAATGTCCGCATCCGCATTCCCGGACAGCCAAACCCGCCTTCGGCGGCGGGTTCGGTCTTTGCCTTCATTTGCTTCAAATGCGCATGCGTTGCCTTTTCGTCAAACTCCGCCGCGTCGCGCTGTTCAATCGTGATTGCTCCCTGTGGGCAATGTCCAAGACAGGCCCCCAGTCCGTCGCAGTAAATCTCGCTGACTAATCGGGCCTTGCCGTTGACAAGCTGGATTGCGCCTTCCGCGCAGGCGTTGACGCACAAACCGCAGCCGTTGCATTTATTTTCGTCGATTTTGACGATGTTTCGTTTTGCCATAATTACTCTCTGTTTTTTTACTTATAAATTTCTATTTCTGGTATTGAATTATCCATTCCGTGGAAGGCAATTGGAGTTTGACCTCTTTATGCTCTTTTGCAAGTTTCCCTTTTTCTTCGGCGAGTTTTCCATCGAAGATGATTTTATAGGCGCTGCACTTATCCAGGCCGACGGTCTTGAGGTACGATTCCGTCCGGACTTTTATCGAAATAATATTTTTCACTTTGCCGTCCTTGATGACGGGGTATCGCATTGCAATCAGGCGCGGCTGCATAACGCTTATGTGGCCGGGTTCGCTGAGCTGCGGCGCGGGCTTTTCCTGCATCATCTTATAGAAACTTTTAAGTTCCTTGACGTTTTTAAGGTCAAACCCACGGGCAATAAAATGACTTGGATAATAAACCTGGGTAATTATCCAATCCGGGCTGACAAGAGTGCCGCCGTAAAATCCTTTCGTGCTCTCGGCGACGGGTTTCATGATTTTCCGATAATTATCATAGCCGGGGTCTTTTTGTGCCGCGCTGCCCAGCTTATCGAACAGGTCGGTAAAATAGGCGACGGTTTTACATCCCACCTCGTCATTATTCGGGTCACAACTATAAACTTGTGCCTCCTGGCCGAGAACATTTACTGCACATAGCAGAACGCTTGTCATTAAAAATAATCCAATACTCTTTGTCATGTTTAACCGCCTTTCTCGGCAGACAGTTTTTGTCCGGCTTCGATCGTCAGTGTGCCGGTGTCGCAGCCGTTGCATTTGTATTCGTCGATTTTGACGATATTTTGTTTTGCCATAATTGCTCTCTGTTTTTATTACTTATAAATTTCTATTTCTGGTATTGAATTGTCCATTCGGTAGAAGGCAATTGAAGTTTGACTTCTTTATACTCTTTTGCAAGTTCCCCTTTTTCTTCGGCGAGTTTTCCCTTGCAGGTGATTTTATAGGCGCTGCACTTATCCAAACCGACGGCTTTGAGATACGCTTCCGTTCGGACCATCATCGAGAGGATATTTTTCACTTTGCCGTCCCTGATGACCGGGTATCGCATTGCAATCAGGCGCGGCTGCATAATGCTGCCGTGACCGGGTTCGCTGAGCTGCGGCGCGGGCTTTTCCTGCATCATCTTATAAAAGTCGGTAAGCTCTTTAACCTTTTTAAGGTCAAACCCACGGGCAAGAAAATGGCTCGGATAATAGACCTGAACGATGACCCAGTCCGGCCCGACAAGAGTGCCGCCGTAAAACCCTTCCGTACTTTCGGCGACAGGTTTCATGATTTCCCGATAACTATCATACAGGGGATCTTTTTCTGCCGTTTTGCCCAACCCCTCAAACAATGTGTTAAAATAGGCGACAGTTTTGCGTCCCACCTCGTCGTTGTTTGGGTCGCAACTCAGGCCTTGCGACGGTTCGCCCAATGCCTTCGCGGTACACATTAAAACGACCGCCAGCAATAACAACGCAATATTCTTTTTCATTTTTAGAATCCTTTCTGTAAAACAAAAATGGAGACATAACCTAAATGAGATGAAATGAACTTGAAATCGCCGAATTTACTTGAAAGCATAACTTCTCTTAATTTCCCTTTGATATTTTCCCTGATTTCTTCCTGCCGAAAAAGGATATACCCGCTCCATGCACAGATTTTCCCGAAAATATTCGTTGGCGTATCGATATCGACAATGACGGCTTTTCCGCCTCTTTTCAGAATCCGCCACATTTCATTCAGCACCGTCTTCTTGAGTTCAAAATCAATATGATGAAAGAAGAAGGTGGAAAGAGCGAAGTCAAATGTTTCATCATCATAACGAAGCTGTTCCGCCGCCGAGATGTCAAATCTAACCTGCGGTATTTCGACGTTTTTTTTCCGCGCCAGCATTATCATTTTTGCCGCCGCATCGACCCCAACGATACTTCCGCCTTTTTCGGCGGATAATTTCCGTCCGGCTTCAATTGTTAGCGAGCCGGTCCCGCACCCGATATCAATAATTTTTTCATGCCCCTTCAACTCCAGAAGCTCAAGGGCGATTTGCCCCATCCGCTTTTCGTGTCCGAATGTCATCAGCGGACTCAGCCAGTCATAGATGGATGCGGCATAATCCAGCGTTCTGCCTCGGGTCGGAGCGGAACATTCCTCTTTTATGCACTCAGACATTTTGTTAATTCTCCAACGCCCAATGTTTCGAACATAGTGAGACTTAAACGTCTTGCGACGGCCTTGTTGATTCCAAGCCCCGCCGACCCGAGCGACAAAAGGCCGTCGGTTAATAATTCCCTGGCCTTGTCCGCCGCGGGATAAACCGCATCGGGAAATAAGCCGAAGATATTGGAAGAGACGCGGATATCTGGCTCTATTGCATTGAGTTTCTCGACATATAACAGGTAATCGGTGTATACCATGGACAGTATGTAATTGTGTCTCATCTCCAGATAATCTTTGGCAATATCCCGGATGTCATCGAGAATCTGGCATCCCAATCCGAAATTCATAAGGCCCTGTTTGCAGAGTGTTAATGTTTCTTTGTCCAATTCCTTTTCGATAGTGTCGGGACCTAAAAACGGAATATGGAACAAAAGCCCGGTCTTAAGCCGGTGTATCGTATTCAGGACATAACCGGCATTAGGCCTGTGTGTGATTCCATCTTCCTCAGAGCCTTCCTCCGCGGCGCTGGGCAAAAGAATTTGCAGTGATCGATGTGTCAACAGAGATGCTTCTTCTTCACGGAGGACCTTATTTCGAACAGCCTCATCGGTGATATTTCTGAGGATTCTGTCGGCAAGCAGAATTGAAATAACCTGCCGCATCACCCTGGAGGACCCGGCAATCTCCATCGGCACGACAATCTTGTCTTCATTGTCAAGGAGGTTATCCGCCGACGTTACCCATATTCGAAACAGGTGATTCAGCTTGCCGTACAAAAGTCTTCTGGGCTCTTCGATTTTCAGAAGGGGATAAACGGATTGAAACAGCGTCGAAAACAGATTTTTCCGGATGGAGTAAAATTCATCCGGTATCGTCCCCATCCGGACCTCGAATTCTGCAGGGGTCTGAGGCGGACTTTGAAGCAGAGTCTGGGCCTCTTTGAAGACGGCTTTGATGCATACTTTGTATTCATCAAAGGCCGCCTTCAAAAATTTCCCCTGCTGCCACAAATGTTCTATTTCAGTTGTCATCGTTTGTCTTTGTTTGTCCCGGTCTATTCCGTTATTTACGCTTTAAGTATCGCCTTCAGGTCCTGCTGGGCCGTGGTCGTCGGTGCGATATTAAATTTTTCAACCAGCACGTTGAGCACGTTGGGGCCAATGAACGCCGGCAGAGTCGGGCCGACTTTGATATTCTTGATGCCCAGATGCAGCAGCGTCAGCAGAATACACACCGCCTTCTGCTCGTACCAGCTCAGGATCATTGACAGCGGCAGGTCGTTGACGCCGCAGCCGAACGCCCCAGCCAGAGCCACCGCAATCTGAATCGCAGAATAAGCGTCGTTGCATTGGCCGATATCCAGCAGGCGCGGGATGCCGCCGATGTCGCCAAACGGCAGCTTGTTGAAGCGATACTTGCCGCAGGCCAATGTCAGAATTACGCAGTCATGGGGCACGGCCTGTGCAAAGTCGGTGTAGTAGTTGCGTCCGGGCTTGGCGCCGTCGCAGCCGCCGATGAGGAAGAAATGTTTGATCTTGCCCGCCTTGACCGCATCTATCACTGCTCCGGCGACATTCATCACCGCGTTATGACCGAAGCCGATAGTGATTTTCTTTTCGGGCTCGTCTTTCTCAAATCCCTTTTCGGCTAATGCGGCTTTAATCACCGGCTCAAAGTTCTTGTCGGCGATATGCTTAACCTTCGGCCATGCAACCAGGCCCGTGGTAAAGATGCGGTTGATGTAGCTGTCTTTGGGCCGCTGGATGCAGTTGGTCGTCATCAGAATTGCGCCGGGGAAGGCGTCGAATTCCTTATGCTGGTCCTGCCAGGCGCCGCCGTAGTTGCCGACCAAATGCTTATATTTTTTCAGGCCCGGATAGGCGTTGCACGGCAGCATTTCGCCGTGGGTGTAGATGTTGATGCCTTTGCCATCAGTCTGCTTAAGCAGTGATTCAAGGTCTTTGAGGTCGTGGCCGGAAACAAGAATCGCCTTGCCCTTAACCGGCGTAATACGCACCGGTGTCGGTTCCGGATGGCCATAGACGCCGGTATTGGCGGCATCCAGCAGTTCCATCACCTTCAAATTCACTTCGCCGACCTTCAGCGTCATCGCCACCAGTGCATTGACATCCGTTGCTTTCGGCCCCGTCAGGAAATCCAATGCCTCGTGAAAGAAAGCATTGACGCCGTCATCCTCTTTGCCCAGCACCAGCGCGTGGTCGGCGTATGCCGCCGTACCTTTCAGTCCGTACAGAATCAATTCCTGCAGGCCCGCCGCGTCAGCACCGAGGACTTCTATCTTTTTGGCAATGCTCAGCGCCTGGGCCTGGACCAGCATCTCCGTACGGTCTTTCGGCGGCGTCCATTGAGCCGCGTCAGTTGGTTTGTCGGTGGGCTTGTCGACCCTCTGACAGCGATTTGCGTACTCATTTTGCAGGCGGGCTTTAACCTGTCCGGCCTTGGCAATCAGCGCTTCCAGACGAACCGGGTCAAAATTCACATTCGTTACCGTCGAAAATAACGCCTCAAGAACAAATCGGTCCGCCTCCTTGTCCACGTACTGCATCGCACGAAGACGATGCGCGTAGAAAGCGATTCCCTTAGCCGCCCAAACCAGCAAATCCTGCAAGTCTGCCGTCTGCGGGTCTTTGCCGCAGACGCCCACTTTCGTGCATCCTTTTCCCATCGCAGTCTGTTCACATTGATAACAAAACATTTTTATTTCCTTTAAAAATAGAAGTTTATTCAGATTTTTCCTGTAGATAACGTTCTGCGGCGATTTGCCGCCCGGTCTGTGTTCGAAACGCCGTATCAATTATTTTTTGTTTTTTTACCCGCGGCCATTGGGCGTAATCCTGTCCCAGGTTGACGATCCAGTCGGCGTCCCAGATGCAGCGGAATTCCGGCGTATCAATTTTGTTGCCGCTGTGATGACTGCCCACAATCGCGCAAACGTGCTCAATATCCGCCGCCGGCCATGCCAGCGAGGTCAGAATCGCCTCGGCGATAGGCGGGCCTTCGATTTCCTGATAATATCCCGCCGTGGACCGATATTTTTTCTCGGCGGCGTGAATACCGATATCATGCAGTATCGCCGCCGCCGCAACGATATCCAGTCGTCCTCCTTCGCACGACTGAATCGTTTCGGCATAATTCAACACCGCCAGCGCGTGGTCGATACGCCGCTGGTCGTCGCCAAAAACGTCTTTCATTTTATCAACCAGTTTTTGCCGCATCGGATCTCCTTATGCCCGAATCATTGTCAAAAGCATTTTGAATTTTTGGGCCGCATACACGGCGTGCGGGACGTTGGCGGGCATAATCAATATCTGACCGGCCCCAGCCTCGACATCTTTTCCGCCGATAGCGAAAACGCCTTTTCCGTCCACAACTTCAACCACGGCATGATATGGCGTGGTGTGTTCGCTGAGACGCTGGCCCTCGTCAAATGCGAACAGCGTTATGGTGCCGACAGGTTTGTCGAGAATCGTTTTGCTGACGACGGAATCTCCGGCGTAGTCAATCAGGCCGCTCAAACTCTGGGCGTTTCCAAGACAGCTTTCAAGAACTGAATTCCGCGATTGCGCCATAGCCTTTTCCTCTCTAAATATCCGATATATTATTCTGAGGGACTATCATTTCGGCAAGTGTGGTATTACGCAAATGCCGCTCTATTTCTTCCTGTAAATCAGCCAGCTTTGGATGCAGTGGACAACGTTCCTGCATCGGGCAGACAAATGTTCCCAGAAGACAGCGATTGGCCCGAATTGGCCCCTGAATGATTTCTATCAGCTCCAGAAAAGTAATTTCCAGCGGCCTGCGGACCAGGCCAAAACCGCCTTTTGGACCCATCGTGCTTTTTATAATTCCAGCCTGCTGGTATTTTTGAAGCAATTTGCACGCCAGCGGATAAGGGACGTTATTTTGCTGAGAAAGAGTCCGTGACGACAGGACCTTGCCCGTGTTGTACTGGGTCGCCAAAGCCACGACAAGCCGTAATGCGTAATCTGTATTTCGACGTATTAAGTCCACTTCTATTCTCCAGAACACAATAGTATAAGACTAAAATAGTCATATTTATGGGATTTGTCAACAGGATTTTCGAAATTTTTTTGCTGGGTTGTACGTCTAAACTAGTAAAAGCCGTTGAGGTCTGATAAAAATAACTACAGCCCCAGAATATTAACAAAAATGGAAAGAGAGTGTTTTTTTCTATAAAGGTCGGACAGCAAGAAGGTTAAAATTTGCCTCAAAACGTGTAAAATTTGGGAAAAATTAAATATTTTATGTAAATTTCTGCCAAAATCTGGCATTTATATACAGAGCCTGCTATAATGAAGAAGAGAAAAAGACAGAGGAAGGTTCTTTGAGAGAGAAAGGAAGAAAAAAGTGATTACTTTCAAGTGCTCGAAGTGTGGCCATGAATACAGGGTCGCTGATGAATATGCTGGTAAAAAGGCCCGATGCAAAAGCTGTGAGAATGTTAACTTGATTCCCGCGGCGCTGGGAAAGCCGGTACAGTCGGCCAAAAGCCCCGGCAACGGGGATAGCGTGGCGGCGTATAATAATTTGCTCCAGGAACTGCTCAAACAGGAAAAAACCGCCCCATCCGTGGAGATGGACTCGAAATGAGTCCGTCTTGTACCTGTTGTTTTTTTGTATAAATTCAAATCGGCGGAAAGTTGCCTTTTGGCTGTGACTAAGATGGGATAACGCCAAAAGTAAAATGAAAAAACTTTCCGCCGATTTTCTTTTTTGGACAAAAGCGTGGAAGTACCCCGTTTCCATCATAATCCATTAACCCCCGGGTGTACGCAGCTTTCCGCTCCGGAAGGCCGGCATTTCGTCAGCGTTCTGCGGGGCAGGGCGGGACAATCCATAGAATTGTTTGACGGATGCGGCAGGCTCGCCGCCGGCGTCGTAGCCCGGATAAAAAAAAATGATGTCTTCGTGGACATCGAAAGTGTTTCCGTCTCTTCGCCGCGTCAAAGTGGGCGTATTATTCTCGCCGTCGCCGCCGCCAAGGGACAACGCTTGGATTGGATGCTGAGTAAATGTACCGAACTTGGCGCCGACCACATCGTATTAGTTCAATATGAGCACAGTGTTCGGCTCGGCAGCCAATCCGCGGCCGGTCGATACCAGAACATACTCATCGCCGCCTGCAAGCAATCCGGCAGGGTATTTCTGCCTATTCTCGCCGGCCCGCAAAAACTCGCCGATGCAATCGCCGAATTAAAAAGGCGGTATCCGCAATCGCGTTTTATTTTCGGCAGTCCAGATCTGAATGCAAAAACTATTCAGAATCTGGCGAACGATTCACGCGATACCATTATCTGTATCGGCCCCGAAGGCGGACTGACACAAATCGAAACGCAATTGCTCGAACACAATGGAGCGGTTCCGGTTCGCGTCGCAAACCATATCTTGCGGACGGAAACCGCCGCCGTTGCCTTTACCGCTATTCTCGAAGCGCTGCGAATCAGCAACGCATAAAAATTTCTCAGACCCTGAGATTTTAAGTCTCATATAAAATCAATCTTTTTTATCAAATTTTATCATCCGCAATCCGCACCTCAGCGTATAAGTTTATGAAGACTTCAGTTGAGGAGAGCGACCCATGAACAGACCAACTAAAAAAGGCATCGCCGAGGAACTGGAAGGTCTGCTGCTGAGAATCAATGACGGGAAACCCACAGCGGATATCCGAAAACAGGCAAATCATCTCATCTCTGCAATTACACCCCGCGATATTGCCCAGGTCGAAGACCGACTCATCCAATCAGGATTGTCGGCACAGCGGGTGCAGCAGCTTTCCGCCGCGTTTATCCTGATGGGATTGATGGAAGGCAGCAAATCCAACCTGCGGGAACGTCTCACCGAACGTCACGTACTTAAAAAAGTGCTGGCCGAGCATGATATGCTGCGATGTTTTATCAGCGATCTCGAAGATGTAACACTGCGAATCGTTCAATCGGATTTCCTGAACGACACCAGCGGTGAAATCCGCCGCCTGTCGCACATCACCGAACATATTTACGCGATGGAAGAACATATCGACCGCGAAAACGACGTCATATTCCCGGCCCTGCGCTCGCATGGATGGGATTCGCTGTGCCGCTCGGCGGAAAGCGACCATGTATATATCCGTTCTGCCATCGAAGAGTTGGTTAAACTGGTTGGCTCGTTCGGCGAGGTTTCCTTTGGTGTATTCAAGTGCAAACTGCTGTCCATCGTCAAAACACTTTGCCCGGTTCTCAAGGAACATCTCTTCTATGAAGACCACATCCTGTATCCCGTGGCCGTGACGATGATTGAAAACCCGCCGTTCTGGGACAAAATCCACCAGGTCTGCGACGAAATCGACTACTGCGGAATCCACCTGTGATTCGGCGGCGGTATTTGCGTTATATACGGATTGTGTGAAGTGTGTGACGTGCGGCAAAGTGAATTATTAAATCTCTGGCTTGGGGGAGTATATAACATGTAGAGGGGCCTGTGCTCTTTTCCGGAATGAAAGGCCGGAGAAGAGCACATTTTTTATGTGCGTCTATCCCATCAAAAAATCAGCTTTTAATGACAATCCTTAAAATCTTTGAATCAGTCTAAAAATAATGGTAGAATGACTCATTGAGTGGGTTGGGCGACCGCCGGGGAGAAATCTCCGGAGGAAAGTCCGAGCAGGACAGGGCGCGGTGGCGGCTAACGACCGCCCGGGGCGACCCGCGGGACAGTGCCGCAGAAAAGATACCGCCGTAATCCGCGAGGATTGTCGGTAAGGGTGAAATGGTGCGGTAAGAGCGCACCGCGTCACCGGTAACGGTGATGGCATGGCAAACCCCACCGCCTGCAAGACCAAACAGCCGGTCACCCGGCCCGGGCAAATTCCGGCGGGTAGGTTGCATGCCGACGGGGAAACCTGTCGGCAGAGCCGGCCGGCAACGGCCGGTCAAGTGTAATGGTCGCCGTCCCGAAAGGGATACAGAACTCGGCTTACAGACCCACTCATTTTATTTTCAATTGGCGATTTTCAGTTTCCAATTAACCCTTATTCCATTTACAATGCGGGTATGACTTATGACTTGTGCATTATCGGAGGCGGGGCGGCGGGCCTGATGGCTTCCATTTTTGCTGCGCAGACCGGCGCCAAAGTCGTCATCATCGAAAAAAACACCACCGTCGGACGAAAACTCCTCAAGACCGGCCGGGGCCGATGCAATATCACCCATACCGGAACAATTGACGACTTCGTTCGCGAATATGATTTCTGCGGACGATTCCTCAAACACTGCCTCTACGAATTTCCCCCCGAAGCCGTCCGCCAATTCTTCGCGCAAAAAGGTCTCGCCACCAAGGTTGAAAAAGACGGATGCGTCTTCCCGCTCACCGATCGCGCCGCCGACGTCAGCCGCGTCCTCGTTGATGCTGCACGGCGAAACGGCGTGCAGTTTATTTATGGCAGAACCGTCGAGACCATCGATAAACATTTCAGCGGCGGCTTCATCTTAAAAGCCGGCGCCGACCAATACGAATGCGCCGCACTCATCCTCGCCACCGGCGGCGCAAGCTGGCCGCAGACCGGCTCCGCCGGCGACGGCTACAACTTCGCCCTTGCACTCGGCCATTCCATCGTCGAACCCAAATCGGCGCTAGCGCCGCTGATAACCGTGGAAACCTGGCCCGCTGAACTCCAGGGTGTCGGCGTCCCCGATGTAAGGGTCAGCGTGACTGTCGGCGATAAAAAAATCCAGGCCGCAGGACCGCTTATGTTCACCGCTGACGGCATCGGCGGCCCCGTCATCTTCGATATCTCGCGTGCTGTCACCGATTATCTGCACGCGCATCCCGAACCGCTGCCGATTAAACTGGATTTGTACCCCTCCAAAGATTTTCAGCAGTTGGAAACATTCTTTCTCGACGGCTGCGCCGCCCACCCAAAACAGGAAATCGCCCGCGTTATCACCGACCTGCTGCCCCGCGCGGTCACATTGTATATCGCCCGGCAGATTCAGACCGACGGCCGGCCGATTATGGCCGGACAACTGTCCAAAGATGCCCGCCGAAAATTAATCGGTCTGATTAAGGAAATGCCGCTGACCATTCAGGCGGTTCATCCGCTGGCCGAAGCTACCATCACCCGCGGCGGTGTCTGCCAGGATGAAATCGAACCCACCACCATGCAATCCCGGCTCTGTCCCGGCCTGTTCTTCGCCGGCGAACTCATCGACGTTGACGGTCCCTGCGGAGGATACAACCTCCAGATTGCCTGGGCCACCGGCGCACTCGCCGGTAAATCTGCCGCAAAGCACTGCAAACCAGCATAGGAACTTTATATGTCATCCAATTTTTCAATGGAACCGTTCAAATGGTTAACCATCGCCGCGGAATTGAAAGCGATTTCGCAGGCGGGCAAGACCTTTGCCAAAGACGAGTACGAAAAACAGCGGCATGAAAAAATCGAATGGCTTGCCGCGCAGATTCTGGCGAAACACACGGATTTGGAGGCTGATGAAATCCGTATGATGCTCCAGAAAGACTGCGGCTACCCCACCCCCAAAACCGATTGCCGGGGCGTTATCTTCAAAGACAATAAAATCCTCCTCGTTAAAGAAATCGAAGACGGCGGCTGGACGCTGCCCGGCGGCTGGTGCGACATCGGCCTGACTGCCGCGGAAAATGTCGTCCGCGAAGTCCGCGAAGAAGCCGGGTTTGAAGTGCGGGTGGTTAAACTGTTGGCCGTCTATGACCGCAACAGGCAGGGCCATACGCCGCCGTATCCATTTGATATCTACAAGATGTTCTTCCTCTGTGAAATCACCGGCGGCTCGCCAAAAACCAGCAACGAAACCAGCGATGTGAAATTCTTCGATGAAAATGAAATACCTCCATTGTCCAGAGGGCGCACGCTGGAACATGAAATCAAGCGATTTTTTGAACATCTTCGCAATCCGGACCTGCCGACTGACTACGATTGAACTTGCGGCAATCTTGCCCCAATAAAAAAGGCTCCCGTTAAAGTCAACGGGAGCCTTTGTCATTGAGTGTTTTCATTCAATCCGATACGCAGCCACTCAGATTTTCTTGTCGGGGCGGTCATTCCAATTGTCAGTGCGAAACGACGATGCGGGAAGTTCTTCTTTATTAAACAGCGTTCCCTTTACCCAGTTGCTCCATGCGTACCGTACCGCGACAGGTTTTTGCACCTGATCGCTGGAGACAACAATGGTATCGCCGTCGATGACCGCCTGTGCGGGGACAAATTTTCGGTCTTCCCCGGCGATAACAAAATCAGATAAATGGCCCTCCCTGGCCAACAGCCCTCCGTAGGTATAGTCAAAATAGAGGCGAGCTTTCTGCCCCTCGACTGCCATCTTTTTATACACCGGCCCGCTGTAAGCGATGTCTTTCTGTCCGTAGGTTTTAGCTAAAGCCCACAACGCCAGCCGTTTACCGACGTCTAATTTGTTCTTCGGATGAATGTCTTTTTCGGTTCCAATATCCATCGTCACGGCCATACCGCCGTTCTTGACGCTTTTTAATGTTTTCATCTGCGCCTCGCGCAAATACGCAGAACCGCCGATTTGGCTGTTTTCGTAAGAAAATGGTGCGATTTGTACCCAGTAGAAGGGGAAATCGCCGACGTTCCAGTGTGTCCGCCAATCGGCAATCATGGCCGGGAATAACGCGGCGTATTCCGCAGGGCGTTCTCTGTTGGATTCGCCCTGATACCAGATGGCCCCGGCGATACCAAACCCAACCAGCGGGGAAATCATCCCGTTAAACAGCGTTGTGGGACTACTCTGGTTAAATCGGCCGGTGTACTTTTTGGGTGCCGCGGGCAATGATTTATCAGTCAGGCTGGCTTTGTATTTCCATGTTTTCGCCAGAGTTGCGCAGGTTTTAATATCCGCGCCGACCGGACCGATACGCATCTGTGCTTCATCGCCGCGAAAACCGCCCTGGCTGCCGGTGTCCACAATGCGAACCGCGATCATGTTCGGGCCGGGATGCAGCGCTGAAGATGGAATTATATAGCGGCGAGGCAATACCCGATCTGTCGTACTTGCGATTTTCGCGCCGTTAACCCATACCGTATCGATGTCGTCAATCGGACCCAGATGCAATTCCATATCCGCCCTGGCCCAGGATGGCGGCAGATTCGTAATGCGTCGAAACCACACGATCCCATTGATATTTTCCAATTCCGTTCCCGCCCACTCGCGCGGCTGTTCCATTTCTTTCCAGTCGGATATATCCGTTTTCGGGTCCTGCCAGTTTTGCTGTGTTCCCGGGTCTATCGCCGCGATTTTGGCTTCCCAATCAGCCATTGCTTTTTCATTCTGCAACTGTTCATTTTTCGCTTGAACCTCATCCGGAACCAGTTTTGCCTTTTCTATTTCCTCAAGCATTGTTTTATAAGCAGGGAATGATTTTATCGTTTTTCCGCTGGTCCACGCCTGGGCCGGGGTTCCGCCCCAACTCGTATTGATTAATCCTATTGGCACGTTCAATTTCTGATGAATCTGGCGGCCAAAGAAGTACCCTACGGCGCTGAATGGACCTGCCGTGTCGGGACTGCATATCTTCCATTGCCCCTTGCAATCTGACTGCGGCTGCAGTGAGATTTTTTTTGTGACTGTAAATAATCGAATCTTCGGAAAATCGGCAGCCTTGATTTCTTCCTTGGCATTATCCGCGGATTGCAGCGACCACTCCATATTGGATTGTCCCGAACAAACCCAGACCTCCCCAATAAGGATATTTTGCAGAGTGATTATATTCTTACCTTTGACAGTCAGTGTATAAGGCCCTCCTGCTTCAGGAGTTTTGATTTTCACCTGCCATGTGCCGTTTTTGCCGGCCTTGGCGCTGACGGCCGATTTCATCCACGAACCCAAAATCTCCACTTTTTCGCCGGCATCCGCCTGACCCCACACCGCAACATTGCTTTTCTGCTGCAAAACCATATAGTCACTGAAGATGGCCGGTAATTTGACATCTGCTCCGGCAAGACTCCCTGCTATAATTAAAATTGCCGCAACAAACCGTCGTTTCATTGTGTTGCTCCTAATCATTTGGTTGATGTAAACTGACTTTCTGTATCGTATTCAAAAGCGTCTTTTATGCAAGATTTTTCTGCCCGAAAAACAGAACATTTTTTAATTTGCTCGCGGCCAAAAATCGTCTTACAATGTAACATATCCAATGCAAAGGACTTGCCGATGTTTCATGAAAACGACCTTGAATTATACAGCTCCGCGATTACGCTTTCGGATATGGAATGTTTCGTCTTTCCGGAGCTGATGTACAGCCTCGTCCTGGCCAATCTCATGAGTCCGGCCGTCTGGCAATGGCGCAATGAAGATTGCTTCGTCAAGCTCGAAGGCAAAAATCCCTACCGCAAACTGATGCGCCTCCGCCAGTATATTATGGATGAATTCGATTTCAACCTCGACCTCCAGACCTGGGGACTCACGACCAAGCAGGCGGAACTGGCGCGGTTTGGAAAATTTCTTTCCCCCGAACAAATCGCCCAAAGCAATGCCCTGTTCGGCTATCAGGGCGACCAGTATTATTTCGATGTCGATATCCGCCGGCACTTCGGCCTCGACCAGTACGACGGCGACGTCATCCCCTACTGGAAAACCGAAACCGTCGAAGCGATGAACGCCTTCCGCCGCAAGCCCGGCTACAAGACCGGCGCCGGCGAATGTGTCTCCCTCTCGGCATTGTACGCCGCCGCCGCCTTTATCGTCGCCGGCGTCCCGCTCGAAGATATTTTTATGGTGCTGACGCCGCTCCACTCGCAGAATTTCATAGATGTCGCCGACGGCGTCATTTCCAATAACCGCCGGATGGTTACCAAGGCCATGTGGTTTAACGGAACCGAAATCAGCACCAAAGCCCAGCGCGCCATCCGAAATGAACAAGTCACCATCGTCGGCCACAGCACCGGCTGGGTCCACTGCCTCTACGACCGCGCCACTATCGACCCGTCGCAGTACGGCCGTCTGCGGAAAAAACTTGGTGAGTTTCTCACCGCCGAGCTTAACGTGCTTAATTTCGCCAACTTTCTGCGTGCCGATCACGTGTATCAAAAATATTTCCAGTTCTGCCGCATCATTCGGGATAAAAAAATGTTCGTCAAGGCTGAAATCCTCTTCGGCTATGAACATGGCAGCCGGTTCCGCGTCGCCGAAGAAACCTGCGAAAAACTCCTCGACGAAGTGTCCAGCGAAGATTATCAGCAGTTCCCGCACGAAGGACGCATCTGCTGCGAGCAGCTTCGGGCGTATCTCGAATACGAAAAAATCAGCATCGAAAAACCCGGCGACCGCTATAAGCTTGCGCGGTTTCTCGCGCCGGCGATGCCCGATGCCGAAAAACTTGTCGCCGACCTCGTGGATTTTCTCAAAATTACGCCCAAACTGCCCGGCGAACAAAAACAATACGAAAAAACCGAACCACTGATTATTTCGTCGGATTGGTCGCGCCAACAAATTACGGATTATCTGCGCTCGATGCGCGACAAAAGCCTTACCGCTGATTTGGCCTTTTACGCCAACCGCGATATGGACGCCTGCGACTGGCGGCCGTTTTTGAAGGCTGCAATGGAACGCTCACCCGTCAGCGTCGAAGCCGCCAAAGACAAAAACGAGCGCCAGGTCTTCGCGTGGCTAAATGAAATGTCCAATGAATCCATCTATGATGGCAGTCGTCTTGCCCAGCCGGACGAGGTCGTCAACTATACCACCGGCGACGGCGTCGAAAAGGCAATTACGCTTGCCAACATCCTCTGCGTCCGCCGGCCCGACAAAACGATTGAAATTCGCATCGCTGGCCGCGATATCGTTGTCATTGACTCCGCTGACAGTGCCGAATACCGCTTCGCCTCTAACAAAACCTTCACCAAAAAACTCCGCCTGTCCCGTCGGCAGGAATGACAGAGCCACAGCCGAGGGCGGCTGTGCAGCATTGGATATATTATGGCTGGTATTACTGCAGCCAGCGGCTGGAAAAGACGATCAGATCCGACAGGTTGACCGCGTTATCTTTTGGAATGGAAAGGTCACATGCCGAGTTGTAATGAGCATCTCCCAGTTGGGACATCCACGCCGAAGAAAAGATTGCCAGGTCCGGCATTTTTAGATTCAAGCTTATATCAAAGCTGAATTTAGTAATCTTCACATCATCCAGTTTACCTTGGTAGTATCTTGAAAAAGTGTTCTTGTTGCCGAGTTCCAGGTTGTTGCTCGATGTTACAAGCCCTGCGCCTACGTTGTCACTGATCGTAACGCCGTCACAAGTAAGTGTACGGTTGCCGCTTGCATCGCATGTTGCAATGACCCTGTGCCATTGATTCACTCCGAGGTTCGTTGTAAAAGCAAGCGAGCCTGCATATAGGTTGCTGTTCCATGTTGTAAAACTCAGTTTGCCGCTGCTGACATCCACGCTCCATACGTTCCTGGCGCTTACCACCACATTCGAACCGGCATTATCGTCAGTAGGATACATCCAGAAGTCCACTTTTACATGTGTGCAATTTGTCCATCCATTAGTGAAATATGCGTAATCATCGACACCATCAAAATTAAGAGCCTCATCGAATTTGCCGCCGTCGCCTGTGGTAAGAGCCGCTCCGCCACTGAGCGTAAGATCTTTATTGCGCCCGGCATTTTCAAGATCGTCATCGGGTACCTTGGAACTGACCAGATTATCCATATGCCAAAGCGCAAGGGTCTGGTAATCATCCCATCTTGGCGAACTTCCGTAATTGAAATCGAGCGTTAGAAGAGTTGTTTCGCCCGGACACATAATCCTTGCTGTATCACTGCCGTGATCCATATCAAGATACGGGCTCGAGTAGCTCTTTGCGGGATTCAGATTCACACTCTCGCCGTTGATCTTTGGCAGATTGCCGCTTCTTGACCAGTATTCAATCGTATCGCCAGCCTCTGAGACATACGTCAGTTTGCCGTCCGAATAGGTACAGGTATTGGCCTTGACAGATGTCTTGAACTCGTCAAAATTCGCGTAATCCGACGCGGAACCTACCTGGATAACGACCGGCGACCACATGTCGTTGTTTGGCGCATCGAGTTCTATCATCCTGCCTCTTACGACGTCATTGTACTCATAGCCTCCGTTTGCAATCTTTATGCCGACAAAGACATCCCTGCGGTACAGAGATTCCATATCCCATGCGGCGATTCTCTTGTTGCTCTGGCTAGGAATGGATATGCGAACCGTGTCGATTTTGCCGTTGAAGAATCGCGAGTAGCTGGGTTTATTACCAAGCGTAAGGTCCCCGCTTGCGGTTCTCATCTTAATGCCAGTTGAAGGCGAACCAGCTGCATTGACGCCATTTACAGTAAGCGACATAATACTTGAACTGCCGTTTGCCGTGATCGAGGCCACCACATGATACCATGTGCCGGCAACAAAGGCGTTGCTATATGTCAAGGCACGCGTTGAGGGAGTCGAGTCTGTCCAGATGGTGAATGTAAGATTGTTGCCGACCACGGTGACTTCCCAGGTACTTGGAGAGCCGATAAGATACCTTGTGCTTGTCCCTGTGGTATCTGCCTTGAAGTAGAAATCAGCAGTTACGGAGCCGTAACTTTGCCATCCTTTTGTCCCAAAGGCCACATCATCGGAGCCGTCGAAATCGAGGCAGTTCCCACTCTGACCGTTGCCTGCTATGACCGGCTCTGTATTTGTCCACCCGGTCGCATTATTTCCGTCAAGCAGTTCGTGATTCCTTGTGGGATCATCACCATTTTCATCGGCCACAAATTTCCTGCCTTCTGCGCTGTACGGGCCGGTTTTGGTGAATATCCAGCCGGTATCATCGACCTTGTTTCTCACCAGTTCGCCGTCTGAAAGGAATATCAGCGTGCCGTCGCTTTGATTGGCAATTCTGTCGCGGGCGCCCACAAAGCAGTTGGTGCGGCATACGCCGGTTATCTCGGCATATCCGGTCCTTCCGTCCTGGTCTGTGCCTTTGCCGTGGAAAATAATGCGGTCGTCAATATCTGCCGCGAACATTACTCCCATCGCCCTGTTCTGATCGATAAGCTGGATATAGGCATTGCTGTCAGTTTTCAGCGAAATGGCGCCGATGACATAATCATTGTGCCAATATACATCGCGTCGGATATGGGAACGGAAATCGGAATCCCATGAAACATCAGAGACATTGTCGACCACAACACCCTTGCCGAATTTTCGGGATGTCTGCATATACGGAGTTCTTTTTATCCTCGATCCTGCCTTATTGATGATGGCCGGATTACGATAGGAACTGGTGAGCATGACAACCTCTACTGGGTGAGGCGGTTGAACAACATCGTACCAGTCATAGACGTATGCCATGGCCGCAGTGCCGTCATCACCAATGCAGAGGTCATCCTTGTACCACCTTGTCCCGGCTCCGCCCCTAAGACCTGTAGAAGGCATAAAGTCGCCGGCAACCTCGGCCCAGTACAAATTCAGCAAATCTTCGGCGATGTATGCCAGGTCATCATCCTCCGTCAGATCATAAATGTTCATATAGCATTCGAGTGTGTATTTGGCATAAGTCAGCGATGCTATCTCGCAGTTGATGCCTTCCCTGGCCCGCTGCCTGAAATACTCGTAGAAGTATTTCTTCCAGGCAGCCAGATGATCGTTGACCGTTCCGCCGTTAAAAAGATTTGCGGAACCGCCGTATGGTGCGCCGGCATCCCTTAGGGCCTGGAGACAAAGCAGGTAGCTGGATTTTTGGATAATATCGTGGTTTTCACTATCGACGATATTCCATACGCTGGCCTGTGCATCGGCGAGGTTGCTTCTCTTGTATACCCATTGCCACATCGTTTGTTCGACATTGTCCTTTGTGGCCTGGCTCAGATGCTCACTGAGTTCAGGGTCCATATAAGCACGCCAAAGGGCATGCATACTAAAATAAAATGGGAATGATAAGCCAACATTCGTGATATCTTCATAATCACAGATGTAATTAATATACTGCTCGGCTTTTGGAATATCCTTCTCACGGTAGAGGGCTGCCACTGCATAGGCGCCTTTGCCCCACATCGCTGAGCCTATGTCGGTTGAAGACGGATCCGGCCATGGATCTTTTATATAATCATCGAGAACGGAATTGATCCTGTCCTGCGTGACATCAGACTTGACCGAACTCAAACAAAAGATTGGAGCGAACAGCAATAACAGCACAATCTTTTTGTAATCCATTTTCTTTCTCCTTTTTAATCCAACCCCTATTTGAATGCCCATGGCATCTAAACAGTTTATATGCTTGATGGAAATTCACCATTCATTTGAAAAACTTGAAAGTACAACTCAAGCACAGATTCCCCATATTAAATGCTTGGCTACACTGCCAAGCATACCTCTTTGATAATTTTACCAAAATCTTCATCTGATTGCAATAACTCGAAACATTTTCTTGCAAATTATACGACTAATTCCGCTAATATCCCGCCAGGTGGCCTTAAAAATGCCTTAAAACGATGATTTTTGGGCAGACTCCAACCGTCTCCCTCATCAAAAAACCATTTTTTTTCAGCTATTTTCGGCATTATCCAGCCCCTGAAGGTATCGCCAGCAACTGCCTGATTATATGAAGGATTTCACAGAACAAAGTCTTCGGTACTGCGGTACTGCCACCTCTGCCATCTGAAAGACTACATATCTCGAATGTCTTACGGCTTTTGCACTGATTTTTCTCAGTTTCTCTTTGAGTGTCCTCAACGACCAAATGAATTAAATGTACCAGGTACATTTTTCGATCACGGTTTGTCACACCACTCTATTGAGTCGTCCATGATTTTGACTATTAAATTTTTGGTCTATTCGGTCTGGGATTTTGCAATGTCGATGATCTCGAAATTCGTCATGCCGCGGGGCAGTTTGACGGAGACCTTTTCGCCCTTGGCCAGCCCGTGGAGAGCTTCGCCCACCGGCGAGAAAATGGAAATGCTGTCGTTATCAATATCGGCGTCATGCGGGCCGAGGAGTTGATAAGTCATTTTCTGATTTGTATCCAGGTTCAGCAGTGTCACGACGGCGCCGAACTCGACGCGGTCGCACGAGACCGTGGTGCAGTCCACGACTTTGGAAAAGTTTATTTTACCCCGCAATTCACCCATACGGCCTTCGATGAAGCCAAGCTGCTGCCGGCCGTAGATGTATTCGCCGTTTTCTCTCAGGTCGCCCTGTTCACGGGCCTCGCCGACACGCTGCCGGACTTCGACAGCCTCTTTTTCGAGCCGCTTCAATTCTTCGTGAAGTTTGTTGTAGCCGGTTTTTGAAATTGGTGTCAGTTTCTGCATTTTCGATCTTTCCGTATATCCAGTGGTTTGTAATGGTTGTTTTGTATCTCCGCTTAATCGTCGGAGTTGTCGAGGATGGACATGAAGGCTTCCTGGGGGATGTTGACCTGGCCGATGGATTTCATTCGCTTCTTGCCCGCTTTCTGCTTTTTGAGCAGTTTCATTTTGCGCGTCACGTCGCCGCCGTAGAGTTTGGCCAGCACGTCCTTGCGATACGATTTAATCGTTTCGCGGGCGATGATTTTGCCGCCGATGGCGACCTGCAGCGGAATCTCGAATTGATGTTTTGGAATCGCCTTGCGGAGACGGAGAATCATTTTCCGTCCGCGCTGCTCGGCATTGCTGCGATGGACGATTAAACTCAATGCCTCAACGGGTATCTTGTTGACGAGAATATCAATCTTGACCAGGTCGCCGGGCTCGAAGCCGATAAATTCATAATCCATCGTTGCGTAGCCGTGGCTGATGCTTTTGAGCAGGTCGTAAAAATCATACACAATCTCGGCCAGCGGCGCGCGGTATTCGAGCATGACGCGCGTCGGGCTGAGATATTCGGTCTTGACGAGCTTGCACCGGCGTTCCTCGGCCAGCTTCATAATCCCGCCGAGCGTATCGCCGGCGGTGATGATTTCGAGTTTGACGAACGGCTCGCGAATTTCGGCGATGACCGAGCGGTCGGGCAATTCGCTGGGCGAATCGATGCGTTTGATGGTGCCGTCGCTGAGCAGAATTTCATAGCTGACCGTCGGCGCCGTCTGCACGACGTCGATATCGTTTTCGCGTTCGAGCCTCTCCTGCACGATTTCCATGTGCAGCAGGCCGAGAAAGCCGCAGCGAAAACCGAAGCCCAGCGCCTGCGAATTTTGCGGTACATACGTAAAGCTGGCGTCATTCATCGACAGCCGTTCAAACGCCGTCCGCAGTTTGGGATAGTCGGTCATCGCGCCGGGATAAAAATCAGAGAAGACCATCTGCATCGGAGCTTTATAGCCCGGCAGCGGTTCGGCTGCGGGATTGGCGGCGTCGGTGATGGTGTCGCCGATACGAACGTCTTCGAGTTCGTGGATGTTGGCGACGACATAACCTACCTCACCGCTGGATAGTTTATCAACGGAGACCATCTTCGGGCACATCTTGCCGATGTCGGAAATGGTATAATTTCGTCCCGTGCCCATGAAGCGGATTTTTTGTTTGAGCGACAGCGTCCCGGCGAACAGTCGGACATAACATATAACACCGCGATAGTCATCCACCACGCTGTCGAAAATCAGCGCCGCGGTCGGCTGGTCGGCCTTGTCTTCCGGCGGCGGCAGTTTTTGGACGATGGCTTCGAGCAGTTCGTTGATGCCGATGCCGGTTTTGGCGCTGATGCAAAGACATTCGCCCTGTTTAATGCCGAGGACGTGTTCCATTTCTTCGGCGGCGACGGCCGGCTGGGCCGACGGCAGGTCGATTTTGTTGATGACGCCGAGAATTTCGCAGCCGCTTTCGACGGCTAAGTAGGCGTTGGCGACGGTCTGTGCTTCCACACCCTGACTGGCGTCCACGACCAAAAGTGCTCCTTCGCAGGCCGCCAGCGACCTGGAGACTTCGTAGTGAAAGTCCACGTGACCGGGTGTATCGATAAGGTTTAGCATATAATTGGTGCCGTGATAGTCGTAGTTCATCGTCACGGCGGAGGCCTTGATGGTGATGCCGCGTTCACGTTCGAGATCCATATCGTCGAGCATCTGGTCTTTTCTGTTGCGCGGGTCGGTGGCGCCGGTGCGTTCGAGCAGCCGGTCGGCCAGGGTGCTTTTGCCGTGGTCGATATGGGCGACAATCGAAAAATTTCGTATATGTTCAGTGCTCATAATGCTTTATTGCTTCTTTCATTAAATCAAAGTCGCGTATTATACCCGCCCGGCTCTTAAAAAGCAATCCGGCGTTGGGCGAGTGGCGATTTTGCTGAAAAACACGGGATTTTGGCGCAAAAGAAAACATCAGGAAACTCAAATTTCCTGATGTTTTCCGGAGGGGAGAAAACTCTTGCATTAGTTATTTCGGCAGGGGGATGGGAAAAACTTAAATTTTTTGGCCCTATTCCAGCGGTTCCAATGGGGATATTATCGGCCGCGAAGCCAGCGGAAACGGAAGAAATCGCGGATAGAATCGGTGAATCGCAGGCCAATTTTTTGGGTATTTGTGGAAAAATCGAGTTTTTTGACGTCGGCGGGGGTAGGGGGTATGTTTTTTTTGCCAAACCAGCCCAAGGCCCGCCCGGCCAAGGCTCCAAGGCGGCCGGATTTTTTAGATTGTCTTGTTTTTGGTTCCATAAATTTTTTGTCGGCTGTCAGCCGGCTTATTCCCGCATGAGCTGATCGATTTTGTCTGTCATCAATTGCTCGCCTGCGGCTTGCTGCCAATTCAATTCTCCATACCACCAGAAACGGACATTGCCTTTTTTATCCACCAGATAGACGCTGGGCCAGACATTATTACTCCACGCGTTCCAGTTCGCTTTATTGTTATCGACGGCGATCGGGAATTTTAGTCCGTCTTCGCTGGCCTTGCGGTTGATCGCTTCAACCACGGTTTCCGAGGATGTCTCGGGGGTATGAATACCAATCATAGTGACTTTATCGGCGCTATATTTCTCATACCAGCGTTTGTACGCCGGGTAATTATTGATACAGTTGCCGCAACCGAAAGTCCAGAAGTGAATAATGACTACTCTGCCGCGAAGGCTTTGCAAGGTGAGCGGGCCGGTGTTCATCCATGCGGTGACATCTGTCAGTTCGGGAGCGAGGAACGATAATAGCTTGAGAACGGAAAAATCAAACGGCCTGCCCATCATCTTCTGCCATTGCATGTTTTGTTTGGGCGACAAAACGTCTATCATGTTCTGCTGCTGCCGGTTTAGAATCTGCCGGTAGTCTTCAGCCTGAGATTGTTTCTTTTGTTTAAGGGAGTCAAGTTGGCTGCGTGTTTCGACCGTGATATTCCTGATGCTCTGCAATTGCGCGTCAGTCAGTTTTAACTGGTCAGCTACCCTCGGCCATAAAAGCGCGGCGAATCCGTGATACTGGATTGTCAGTTCCTCGAGGCGTCGTTGCTGGTCCGGAGTCAGGATTTCAGGCAGGGCTTTTAATTTATTTTGAATGGCTGCGGAATATTGTAATGCCGCCGGGTGGGTGGATTCGGCGGGCACGTCCCGCATGGCGAATAAAAGCGAGTCAAGTGTATTGCATAACGACTCAAGTTTTGCGGTTGCGGCAGCATCCAGGCTCAATTGATTTCGAATGGCGTCATCCCGGATCAGCAGCGCCTTTGGGTCCACCAGTGGTTCCGAATAAAAGGATTTCTTAGCAGTAACTTCATTTGACGCGACGGATTGATTTGGGTCGGCGGCGGCAACGGCATTGACGACGGACAGTAAACTCGCCGTTAAGACCGACAAGACAATAACGAGGTTCCATTTTAAACGATTTCTTTGCTCCATTTTTTCCATTTTTTGCCCCCGGTATTTTGCAGGAATTCGGTAAGCTGCTTTTAACGGACGACGGTTTTTCTGGTTGCGGCGATGAGTTCGGCGCCAGTCAGTTGGTCGAAGGAATCGGCGGCCCAAAGCTGCTGCTGGTCGAGAATCTCTTTTTGCGTGGTGTAATATTGCTCGACGGCACCGGCGCCGCCTTCGGCCTGGCCGGCAGTGCGGTAATGATTATCAAGCAGCCAGCGGCTGAAGTCGTCGTCGTGTTCGGCGGGGTAAATCATCGCCGTGACAAATTCGCTTTCCGACAGCTTGGCCAGATGAACTTTGGCGCGGGCCGGGGGGGCGGAGGCGACGGCGATATTTGTCAGGCGTTTGAAGTCGTCGCGGGCAGTTTGTTCGTCGGCGGCGTAAAAGAGCATCCCGGCCTCAAGCTGGAATGTCTCATTTCGCATGCCTTTAAGTTCCATCCGGCCGTCGGGGTAGGCGTTGTGAATTTTATAGACCTTGACGTCGGCGAATAATTCGCTTTCGAGTAATTCAGCGACTTCCGGCGAGGTAAAACCGACAGCACTGTGGTCGCCGAAATCCACGACGTATAATCCCGTATAACGTTTTGCGTTTTGTATGGTTGGTAGTTTCATTGTTTATCGCCTGTGTAATTTTTTGAATGCATTATTGTTTCAACAAAGTCATTCAGATTTGACGGGGAAAGAATAATTTTCTCTCCCGCGCGGTCCTGAAGCAGAACCATATTGTCATTGCGGGTCATATAACATTTGAATGGGCCGATCGTTGAGGATTGGAATCGACCCCAAAAACCAAAAAGGCCGCCCATGCCCGCAACCCGCATCACGGAACCAAGGTCTCCTTTGTCCAGACGCCGCATTTGCGTAATAGACTCAAAAGGGATTTTCAAGCTGAAGCCGGGACGATTGATAATCACGGCGGATTCGGTAAGCGTATAACTTTGCGGGGCGAACAAGAATGCCGCGACAATAAATACGCCCAAAAGAACAACGAAAATAAGCGGTACCCAGTGTGCCAGCGCTATCGCCAGTATCAGCAATACAACAAACATGGCAAAAATGAAACCAGTCACAGCCCAGACGAGGCCAGACCATCGAGCGGAATACTTTTTCCCTGTTTTCGTATCCATTTTCAATCTGCCGTTTCTCGGCAACGTTCGCTTAGTTGACCGCCAGTTTTGCGAATTTACGTTTTCCGACCTGAATAATCATACCGTTGGTCGGCGCGACGGGTTCGTTGGGGTCGGCGATTTTTTTCTCGTTGATTTTGACGCCGCCCTGCTGAATCATGCGTTTGCCTTCGCCGCCGCTATCGACGAGTTTGCAGTGCAGCAGCAATTTGGCGGCGGAAATGGGTTCCGGGCCGATTTCCACTTCCGTCATTTCATCGGGCAGTTGATTTTGCGCGAAAACTTTTTCAAAACTTGTGGCGGCATCTTCGGCGGCCTGCTTGTCATAGAACTGCTCGACAATCATCTTGCCGAGCATTACCTTGGTCTGTTTGGGGTGCGTTTTATTCGAGTCGGTCAATTCCTTGATTTTGTCGGCCGGCACATTTGTCAGCAGGGTGAAGTAATTTTCCATCAAGCTGTCAGGGATGCTCATTGTTTTGCCGAACATATCGGCGGGGCTGTCTGTGACGCCGATGTAGTTGCCTTTGGATTTGCTCATTTTCAATGTACCGTCGAGGCCCACGAGAATCGGCATCGTGATGACAATCTGCGGGAGCTGGCCGGCGATGCGCTGCAGGTCGCGTCCGACGAGATTATTGAATGTCTGGTCTGTGCCGCCCAGCTCGACGTCGCTTTTGATGGCGACGGAATCGTAGCCCTGCATCAGCGGATAGAGAAATTCGTGGACGCCGATGGGGTCGCCTTTTTTGTAGCGGATTTCGAAGGTGTCGCGTTCGAGCATTCGCGCGACGGTGATGGAGGCGGTGAGCTTGATGATGTCGGCGAGCTTAAGATCGGCCAGCCATTCGCTGTTGAATCGCACTTCGACTTTATCGGGCGACATGTCGAGGATTTTGCCGGCCTGCTGGAAGTAGGTTTCGGCGTTGGCTTTGATTTGTTCAGGGCTGAGCATCGGGCGCGTGGTGTTTTGGCCGGTGGGGTCGCCGATGCGGGCGGTATAGTCGCCGATGATGAGCACGGCTTTGTGGCCGAGGTCCTGAAACTGGCGAAGTTTGCGGAGAACGACCGTATGGCCGAGGTGAATATCAGGGGCGGTGGGGTCCATACCGAGTTTGGCGCGGAGGGGCCGGCCGGCTTTAGCGGCAAGTTGGAGCCGCTGGGCCAGTTCTTCCTCGCGGAAAACCTCGACGGCGCCGCGTTTGAGGATATCCATCTGCCGGGCAATATCAAGCATTGCAACCCTTTCTAAAAAACATGTATCAATACTGAAAACGGGGATTATAGTCCGCCGAGCCGGGATAAGCAAGGCCGGAACTTGCTTTTTTGCGCTTGACGGGGTGTCGGAAGATTTATACTATACTGCACGGCATCTATTTAGGAGGCTGTAAGTGGACGGAAACGGAGTTTGATAGTGCAGAGCGTGTTTAAACGGAATCCCAAATCTATTTTGCTGTCAATCAAGCAGCGCAGCGACAAACCCAGCATTTTCTCTTTAAAGGGAGATTTGCGTATGAAAAGGAAATGGATTGTGTCAGCGGTGTGTGCGGGACTGATTTTGACGATGTGTTCGTGTTGCTGTTGCATGAAAGGCCGGAAAGGAGAAGTTAAGGCTGTGATAGAGAAAAAACCTTTTGGAAGTGTGGGCGGGGAAAAGGTGGACTTGTATGTCATGACCAACGCCAACGGCCTGAAGGCGTCGATCACGAATTACGGTGGTACGATGGTGTCGCTGGAAGTGCCGGACAAGAACGGCAAGCTGGGAGATATTCTGCTGGGTTGTGACACGGTGGACGGCTTTACGAAACAAACGGCGTATCTGAATGCGCTGATCGGCCGCTACGGCAACCGCATCGGGAAGGGTAAATTCACGCTGGACGGCAAGACTTATACGCTGGCAACCAACAACGATGTCAACCATCTGCACGGCGGCCTGAAGGGTTTTGACAAGGTTATCTGGGCTGCCACGCCGTTTGAGACGAAAAAAGGCGTCGGGCTTAAACTGGCCTATCAGAGCAAGGACATGGAAGAGGGCTATCCGGGCGACCTGAAGGTTGAGGTGGTTTATACGCTGACCAACAAGGACGAACTGAAGATAGACTATACCGCGACGACCGACAAGCCGACCATCTGCAATCTGACCAATCACAATTATTATAATCTGACAGGCTGCAAGCGTGACATTCTGGGTCACGAGCTGATGATTAAGGCGGACAAATTCACGCCGGTTGACAGCGGTCTGATTCCGACGGGCGAACTGCGTCCGGTTGCTGATACGGTGATGGATTTCACCAGGCCGACGGCGGTTGGCGATCGCATCAACGCCGCGGATGAGCAGATTAAGTTTGGCGGCGGTTATGACCACAACTGGGCGCTGAATAAGAAGAAAGCGGGCAAGCTGACGCATGCCGCAACCCTGAGCGACGCTGAGAGCGGTCGTGTGATGGAAGTCTGGACGACGGAGCCTGGGGTGCAGTTCTACTCCGGTAATTTCCTTGACGGCACTATCATCGGCAAGGGCGGTATCGCGTATAAACATCGCTGGGGGATGTGTCTTGAAACGCAGCATTTCCCGGATTCGCCCAACAAGCCTGAATTTTCGACGACCGTGCTGCGTCCGGGCGAAGTGTACAAGACGACAACCATTCACAAATTTTATGCCCGCTAACGCAGGGACGGTTTGAATACGAAAGAATAATAACGCATGAGCGCAATGAATGTTTTAGCTATTGGAGTACCATGGCACCTGCTGGACACCACTGTCGTGGCGGCATTCTTTATTGGTATGGTTGTCGTGGTGCTGTGGTCGATGGTGAAAAAAAAAGAGTCGTCCACGGATTATTTTCTGGCCGGGAAAAACGCCAGTTGGGTTGAAATCGGCTCGTCGATTTTCGCGTCCAATATCGGTTCGATGATTATCATCAGCATGATGAGCAAAGCGCCTACGGAACAGCAAATGCGTTATAGTTATCGCGCTTCCACGGCGGCGGAAAAGGCTGCGACGAGAGCCAGTTGGAACGGCTGGGATATTCTGCATACGCCGATTATTCTGGGCATTATCGCGGCGTTCTATATGTATTTCTGGTAATTGAAAAACCAGGGGTGAGCCGAAATCTCACTCCTGGTTTTTTGTGTAAGGCAAATTTCGGCAGCGGATATGTTTGTTGATGAAGTTCAAATTCGAGTCAAGGCCGGAGACGGCGGCGGCGGCTGCGCGAGCTTTCGGCGGGAAAAATTTATTCCCAAAGGCGGCCCGGATGGCGGCGATGGCGGCTGCGGCGGCAGTGTTTATTTTGTCGTTGACCCGTCACGCGATACTTTGCTGGATTTTTCGGGCAAGCATGACTGGATTGCAAAAAATGGCCGGCCCGGCGAAGGCAAAAAAAAGTTTGGCCCCGACGGCGAGGATTTGATTATCCCCGTTCCGCTTGGCACATTAGTTTATGACCTGAAGCGCGATATTTTGATAAAAGATATGAATGAAGCGGGGATGAAAATCTGTATCTGTCGGGGCGGTCGTGGCGGGTGGGGCAATGTGCATTTCGCAACGTCGAGGCGACAGACGCCGCGATTTGCCGGGCGGGGCAAGCCCGGCCAGGAGCGAGACCTTCGGCTGGAACTCAAGCTGATGGCCGATGCCGGACTGGTAGGGATGCCCAATGCGGGGAAGAGTACACTGCTGAGCCGTTGTTCCAAAGCGCGTCCCAAAATTGCCAATTATCCTTTTACGACGCTCAGCCCCGTGCTGGGGATTGTGGAACTGTCCGGGCTTCGACGGTTTGTGATGGCGGATTTGCCGGGTCTGATCGAAGGGGCACATTCAGGCGCCGGGCTTGGATACGAATTTCTGCGTCATATTGAGCGGACACGAATACTGGTGCATTTGGTGGATATCCTGCCCGTGGACGGCTCAAGGCCGATGGACAATTATAAAAAAATCCGCAATGAGCTTAAATGGTACAGTCCGGCGCTGATTCGCAAGCCGGAATTGATTGTGCTGAACAAGGCTGACCTGGATGGGGACGGGGAGCTTGTTAACGCGATTAAAAAGAAACTAAAGGGCAAAAAAGTGATGGTGATTTCCGCCGTGTCGGGTCAGGGGCTGGATGAACTGAAGGAGAAGCTGTGGGAGATGATACAGAAGAAGAAATAAAAGGGAAACCTTAAAACAGTTTTTATGCGGATGGCACGATGAATATTATCGCAATAGATATCGGCAATACAAATGTTAAGGTGGCGTTTTATCTTGACGACGAGGAGAAATTTATCCGGTCGCTGGAGGGTGATGCGCCTGATATGCGTGAAGAACTGACAAGGATTCTTCGGGAAAGCTGGGAGCGGATTCCGTTGGTTCGGAGCGCCATGGAACACATCCATGAGGGGGTGATTGTCGTCAGTTCAGTCAAGCCTGCCTGGACGGAAATGGTTGAGCAGATGGTTAAAGCGGCGATTGGCGAAAGGATTCTGCTGATCGGCCGGGATATTCCGCTGCCGATGGAGACGGGTGTGGAGAATTCGCGGCAGGTGGGGACGGATCGAGTGGTCGCGGCGGCGGCGGCTTATGCGGTGGTGGAGGACGCGGTGGCGATAGCCAGTTTCGGCACGGCGGTGACTATCGATCTTGTGGATGAGGACGGTGTTTTTCGGGGTGGTGTTATCGCGCCGGGATTTGCGATGGGCGCCAAGGCTCTGCATGAGGGGACGGCACAATTGCCGCTGGTGAAAATTGGTCCGCCGCAGGGCGGTTATGGGGCCAATACCGAACAGGCGATTAATGCGGGGCTGTTTTATTCAGCGGCGGGGCTGCTTAGGACGGTTGTGGAAAAATACGCGGAAGAAATCGGCAAATGGCCGCATGTTATTGTCACGGGTGCGGCGGCCGGGATACTGAAGGATGAATGTGAATTTGTGGATTCGTGGGTGCCGAACCTTGCGGTGCGGGGGATTGTCATCGCTTACAAGAAATATATCTTCGAGAAAGCCCACATCGACGAATTAGACGCTCAGGACAACGGCGGGCAATGATATGTCGGCGAAAGTCTGCGTCCTGACGGCAAAAGGGTATGGGGCCATCAGCGGCATCGCTTTGTATGGGGATGGGGCCGAGGCGATATTGACGAAGGTGTTTGTGAAGGCCGGCGGCGGGCCGGCTGATTTTGAAACCGGCGGTATTTTTCACGGGCAGATTGTCGAAGACGGGCAATCTCTGGACGAGGTTGTCGTCGGCTGCGAGGGGGAAGGATATTTTGTCATTCATTGTCATGGCAATCCGATTCTGGTTCAAAAAATCGTGCAACTGCTGATTCGGCACGGGGCGCAGGTCGAAACGGTTGAACAAATGATGTGGGAAGTCTATCCTGTGGGGAATAATTTAATTGAGCGGGAAGCATATCTTGAGCAGCTCAGGGCCGTGACGATAGAAGGCGTAAAAATTATTCAGTCTCAAATCAGTGGGGGGCTTTCGGCGATTGTGAAAGACTGGCTTGATAACTTTGACCGATTTTCAATCAAGGAAATTCAAGAGCGATGCCGGGAGATTTTAAGCCGCAGCATAGTTGCCCGGCGGATTATCCATGGTGTAAAAATTGTTCTGGCGGGACCTGCCAACAGCGGCAAGAGTACACTGCTCAATGTGCTGGCCGGCGGCGAGAAGGCGATTGTGTCCGACATTGCCGGGACAACGCGGGACTGGGTGAGTGTATTTATTCATACGGGGCCGCTGCGGGCGGAAGTGATTGACACGGCGGGGCTGGGGCAGGACGCCGTGCGCAACGCGGCGGACACGGCGGCACAGCAGCGAACACAAGAGTTGATAAAACAATGTGATTGTGTCCTGTGGATCGAAGACGGCACAAACCAGTCACAATCTCCTATGAATGACTTTTCTGTGCCTGTTGTCAAAGTGCGGAACAAATCGGATTTGCCCGGCGGTCCATTGCCGGCAAACGCTGCCGACGCAATTTGCATCAGTGCAAAGACCGCAAATGGGATCGACTTGTTGCTGCATGAGATTCAAAAACGTCTCGGGGTCTGTGATTTTGATTATTCTTTGCCCGTGGTCTTCACAGGCCGTCAAGAGAAACTGCTTGAGGTGATCATGGCGGCCCGACAACCCCAGGAGATTTACCGGCATCTTGTCCAATGAGCGGGATAAAATTTATTGGTCCTGCGTGCTGGGACTCTGGTTCCCGGGGATTTCTGTGCCCGAAGGCCCATGCGGAAAGCAGTTGGCGACAAAAACAACGGCTCGTTGTGCATCATTAACCCATTCAGTGATTTCCTGGCGGACGGGCTGCGCTGTGAGCATGGCCGTGATGGCAATGTTGCGGTGGAATGCCGTGAAGATGTCGTTTGCCGCGGCGGCGGCCTGGATATTACGCTGATAAGTCCAATAGAATCGACCGGACAATCCCGCCAGGATCATAAAACATGCGGCGGCGGCATAAACTGGCCATCGTTTGGACCGGGGCCGAACCGGTTGTTTTTTGAAGTCAAACGCGTCGAGTGCTTTCAAAACGGAAGCTTCGACCTGTCGAATACCGGCTTGCGATAATTTTCCGCAGGCGGATTCTTTCATATATATCTCGAACCGGGCCATGCGGCTCTCATAATCCCGGCATGCGGCACAACGGCTTAAATGAAGCGACAGTTCAGGGAGGCTGGTTTTTTTATGTCGGTCCATTTTGCGACAGATCAGGTATCGGTAATAAAAGCAAAACATTATTGGGTCCCTTCCATAACAGAAGTTCCGGTGAAATGAATTTCCACCTGCTCGCTGAGCCGCGCATCGCGGCGCAGCTCCTTTTCCAGTCGTTTTCGCGCACGATGCAAAAGCACCCGAACGGCCACTGAAGAGCGTTTCATGATGTGCGTGATGTCTTCCACGGTCATGTCCTTTTTATAATGCAGCCATAAAACAGTTTGGGTGTCAGGTTCCATCCGGGATACGACGTCCCACAGCCAGTCGGCGCTTTCATAAAACTCAGCCGGCGATGCCGGAATATGATGTAATTCCCGCTGGTCGGTCAGTTGCAGCTTTCTGCGCCGATAATGGGAAATGACCAGATTGTAAGCAATGACAAACAACCAGTTTTTCAGGGAATTTGTCGTATCGAATGCATCAATATTGGCAAGGGCTTTCAGGAATGTTTCCTGGGTTAAATCTTCGGCGTCCTGAACGTTTTGCGTTTTATAGGCGATAAACTGTGAAATCGGGCGGCAATAGCGCCGTACAATCTCTTCAAACGCCGTCCGGCTGCCGGAGGCGGCGGCCGCGACAAGCTCAATATCGCAGCAGAATTGTAATGGTTTATCAGACAATACAAATCCTTATTTGGCTTTAGATACGGCCGCCGTTTAATTTGGGTCAGTCTGCGCCTCAGACTGTTTAGCGGCAAAACCCTTGAGTATATTCATCAGTGCCTGTGAAGGGTATTGGAACTGGACGTTGAGCATGCTCTGGTCGCGGGTGATTTTGCAGGCCCCGATCAGCGCAGCAATATCCGGGTTATCTTTCTGGCGGAGTGTCGTAAATGCCAGTATGCCGCGCAGGACCATTTCAATCTGTTCGGCCGCCTGGGTGTCTTTGGTTTCAAGCCGCAGGCGGGTGATGACGCTGTCCTGGTCTTCACTTCCGACAAAAGCCATCAGTTTGGAATTCTGCAGAATGGCGGCGTTTTTGTCGTCCTGGCTTAATTCATCCAGTCCGACCGCCGCCGCCAGCACAAAGGCGGCTTGAGGGACTTCAGTCAGTGGTACGATAGGATTGGCTTGCTGCTGGGCCAGCGAACTGGCTTTGCCGGATAAGATATCAAGAACTGATGTCACGTTGGATTCCGTTCGAGAAATGACTATCAGGTTGTCCTGCGCAAAGGCGCCGACGCGATTTTTTTGGTCCCTGTCGTCAACCCAGTGATGCAGGGCTGAACCGTTGTAGTCACTCTTTTTATACGAGCCGTTGAGAGTCAGCAGCGCCGTCAGTTTTTCCTTATTAAACTTGCCGTAAATCAAAAGCGATGCGTTTTCTTCTCCCGCCTTGCTTCCAAATAACGTCATTGCAGTGATATCACGGGTGAGATCGCTGCCGAACAATTGATTGAGAGCGTCGATCTTGGGCTGCCAGTTCTGGCGGATATCGTCCTGCACCAGCCGGCCGAGTTGAGTCGCGCGGAAAGCTTCGAAATCGACATGGAATATCCATTTGGCGTCGGCTGAGATATGATTTTTATTGAGCGGTTCGGCGGTAGAGAGTCCTGAAACAAGACATACTGCCAACAAAATAACAAGAATGGTTTTCATTTGTATGACCCTTTCTCAAAGAATTTTATCGTTTTTGGTCTAATCCGTACGGACAAGCGTTTCGACGCTCACTAAATATTACGCTTAACCGTTGATAGACGTTACAGGTCAGAATCATATTACGATTATTGTGATGTAATATTACCCCAGTGGTCCAGTAGGTAGTTTTCTTTCGGGCCGCCGAGATGCGACCAGGGGATGGGTTGGCCGGGAGTGTAGGCCTGTTGGGCGCAGGCATCCAAATCAAGGCCGTTGTCGGCGAAGGCTTTTTGCCAGATATCGAGGCGGAAACATTCATCCCACAAATCAAATTTCGCACCGCCGCGCCAGGCGGATTCAATGACACGGCCGAGTCTGCGGTCGCCGCGGGCGAGGGCCGATTCGAGGGCGCTGCATTCGATATTATGAAACTTGAGTGATATGCAGCGGGCATTCAATTCTTTTTTACGGTCAATCATCAGCCGACGTGCGTGTTCAAAGTATTGGCGGCTTTGCTGGCCGAGCCAGCCGAAGGGCGTATGTGGTTTCGGCACGAGCCAACTGACGGCGGCGTTGACGGCGGCGGGTCTGCCGCAAGTTTCTTTTCGCAGTTGCGCGATTTGATATGACAAATCAACGATACGCCGGAGGTCATCGTCGGTCTCGCCGGGGAACCCGGCCATAAAATAGAGCTTGATTTTCTGGAAGCCCGCTTCGTAGGCGGTGCGGATAGCGGCCAGCAGGTCTTCGTCGGAGATGGGCTTGTTGATCATCTCGCGGAGTTTCATACTGGCGGCTTCGATGGCGATGGTCATACCGCTTTTACGGACGCCGGCGACCATTTTCGGCAGGAGCTTTAATTGCTGCTGGACGCGCAGGCTTGGGACGGAGATTCCCACGTGCAGCGGCGTAAAATACGCGGACAGCTTATCAATCAATGTTTCGAGATGCGGATAATCCGCCGTCGAAAGCGACAGCAGGCTGATGGTATCATAGCCTGTCGCGGCGTATTGCTGTTTGGCAATTTCGAGGATTTTGTCGGGGCTGCGATACCGGATTGGCCGGCGGCAAAATGAGGCCTGACAGAATCGACACCGACCGGGGCAGCCTCGCATAATTTCGATGCTGATGCGATCGTGGACGGCTTCGGCGAATGGTACAATCGGTTTTTGCGGCACGGGAGCGTTTTCAAAATCGTCCACGACGGCATTTTCCAGGCGCGCGGGAATATCGGGATATTTCGGCGTAATGCTTTCCAGTGCAGGGCCGTTGTATTTGACCTCGTAAAGCGACGGCACATACAGGCAGTTGAATTTTTTCGCGGCGGCCAGCAGAAAATCTTTTTTGGAAACATTTTCCTGTTTGCATTGCCGATATAATTCGATGACGGCGGGCAGGACTTCTTCGGCCTGGCCGAGGAAAAATAAATCCGCGAAATCAGTCAGTGGTTCGGCGCAGTTGGCGATTTGTCCACCGACAACGACGAGCGGATGGTCTTCGGTGCGCTGGTCGGCACGAATGGGCAGGCCCGCCAGGTCCATCATATTGAGAAATGTGGTATAGCACAGTTCATTAGTCAGACTGAAGCCGATGAAGTCAAAATCCCGCACGGCGGCTCTGGATTCGAGGGAAAACAGCGGGATGGCTTTTTCGCGCATCAGTTCTTCGGCGTCGAGCCACGGCGCGAAGACCCGTTCGGCGGCGACGGCGGGCATTTGATTGAGCAGGTCATAGACAATCGCCAATCCCGTATGGCTCATCCCGATTTCATACACGTCGGGGAAGCACAGCGCGACGCGGACATCGCAATCGGCCGGGGCTTTTTGAATCTGGTTGATTTCGCCGCCGATGTAGCAGGCGGGCCTGCGCACAAACGGCAGGAATTTATTTTCTACCTGCGATTTCAGGATGTCTGGCGTTTTTCTAAACATTGCGGTATTATACTGGCGAAATTGATTTTGTACAGGACGACACAATTTATGACGGAACGCGGCAGAAAATTTCTGGAAATTGGAGTTTCGGCGCTGATTGCTGCGGCACTGGGGGTATTATTCTGGCATCAGTCTCGCAATCACCTTGATTTTTATAACAGCGGCTTTCGTGAAATGATGGGGACGTTTACGCAAATCACGGTTGCGGCCCGTGACGAACAGCAGGCACAAGGCTTTATCGACACGGCGTTTGAGCTGATGAAGCAAATCAACCGCGAGATGAATGACCATGACCCCAATTCGCCGATTTCGCAATTAAGTTTAACGGCCCATTTGCAGCCGGTCGCTGTCAGCCCGGAATTGGTTGAGGTTATCGAGACATCGCTTTATTACAGCAAGCTCAGCGATGGGGCGTTTGATATTACCGTCGGGCCGGAGACGCAGCTTTGGCGGCGGATGCAGAAAACGGGACAAAAGCCTTCGGATGATGAACTATCTGAGGCGAGAAGCAAGGTCGGTTATGAAAAACTAATTTTAGACAAAGCGAATCGGACGGTGAAATTCGCGGTCGAGGGGATGAAGTTAGACGTCGGCGCTATCGCCAAAGGCTACGCGGTGGATTTGGCGGTGAAGATATTGCAGGAAAGGGGCGCTGTCGGCGGGATGGTGGATATCGGCGGCAACATCCGCTGTTTCGGGACGGGGCCGGGCAAGGGCGGATTATGGTTAATCGGCCTGCAGGACCCGCGAAAAGATAATGCGATTCTGCTGAAACTGCGGCTTAACGAAATGTCTGTTGCCACCAGCGGCGATTACCGGCGGTTCGCCGTTATCGGCGGGCAATCGTACAGCCATATCATCAATCCGCGCAGCGCCGGATCGGTGAAAGAGCTGGCCAGCGTGAGTGTTATCGCGCCGCTGGCAGTCGATGCCGACGCGCTTTCGACGACGGTCAGTGTTTTGGGCAAAGAAAAAGGACTGGCGCTGATTGAACGGCTGAAAGATACGGCGGCAATTGTGATGACAACGCAGGAGCCGGGAAAAATGATTCAAACGCCCGGCACAGAGCGGTTTGTGGAGAAAGAATAATCTTTTATCTCACGCGTCGAGAAATCAATCCAGCCACGTTAAGTTATCCACAAATGGGTTCGTTTCGTTTTTTGGGGTTGTTTTTTGACCTCCATTTCTGCGATTTTGATATTGATAACGCCTATTTGGTCGTGAAAAAATTGGGTTCGTTCTGCGAAAATGTCTGAAAGACATTTTCGAAATCAAAAATCAAAGTGCAAAAATCAAAATTAAGGACCCGCCTTCGTTAAAACTACGGCGGGGCAGGCGGCCTGCGGCCGGGGTAAATGCCCCGAAGCGGGGACGCTTCGGCTACGCTGGGCGAAGCCAAATAAATTGGGTTCGTTTGGGTTGAAATTGGTTTTAGAGGCATATTTGACGTTCATTTTCGCTCACTTATTGGGTTTAGATTGGATTTCGGCCTGTTTATTTTGGGTTTTATTGGCTTTTCCGGCGTACTTTTGCGTACTTTTTAATGCGATTGACAACCCCATTTATGCTATGTTCTGTCGCAATTCTATACGGTCGCATGGTTGGCTCCTTGTTCTTCTGAATCGGCATTGTTCTTTTTTCGGATGTATTGGAGCTTCTGCAATTCGAGGATAGTTTTGTAAAGACCTCGTTCCATTTCGCTTTCATACCGCAAGAGATGCGCGATGTGATTTGAGCCGGCGAAATCTAATTTGACCATGCCGCCAAGAAGCGTAGAGTGCGGATGCGGGAAAGACGGGTCGAGGTCTTCATCTGTTCCATGAAATGAAATTTGTAAAAACTTTGCCATGCGGACCGGTCTGAGGGTGCGTTCCGTGTCCTCCTGATCGGCACAGAGTTCGTTCAAGAGAGCGGATTCCATGCGGCCGGCGCGTTTGAGCCGCCAGAAAAAGGCGATGATGCGTTCGGCCAGAAGGATTTCCATTGGGCCGACGGGAGCAAGGTCGCGCAGGACAGCCTGATAAAAGACGTTGAATTCGTCGGGGTTTTCATCGTAGATTAACAGCCGGTCGGCCAACAGGCCATGGGTGAGGGAGTTTTGAGCGGCGATGGTTTTGCCTTCCGGCGTGCGTGGGCCGGTGGATTTGAGGGCGTTGAGGCGGTTGGCGGCGATTTGTTTTTCGGTTGTCATACAAAACTCCTTCAAAAAAGTATTTATTTCGTGGTTCATAGCCGAAAAACCGACAAAACCACGGGGGCGCAAAAAAGGCGCCTCTTATATAGGGCGGACTTGCACGCCTGTGTCGAAAATTCGTGATTTTTGCGGGACGAAAAAACTGTAAGTCTTTATGGGGAAGGGAGTTAAAAATTTATGGAATTATTGAAAATAGCAGGATAGTGCAATCGCAATACGTTTTATCTGGATAAAACGTATTGCGAATTGAGAATGCAGAATTTAGAATTGAGAAAATAAAGAATAAACAAGAAAATTTCAGGCGGGATAGGACTAATGGGTCTAATGGGGCTTATGGGTGGGGAATTTAGAATGCAGAATTTAGAATTTAGAAATCAAAGGTGTAAACCACGAAAAACACGGATTAACACAGATTTTTTAACGCTAAAGACGCAAGAGGTGCAAGAGACGCAAGGAGGGGGAAAAAAGGTCAAAAGGAAAAAAGCAAAGACAGCCCTGATTGTCCGGAAAAAGAAAAATAGAGGGTTGTAAAATCGGAGGGGGATTGTATAATATGGGTACATCAGCAACGGGCGAAACGCAGGTATATAGGTATGCGGGGATACAGGTAGAAGAAATCCGCCGGGAGGCGGGGAAGACGTGAGAACGTGAGAACGAAAAATAGAAGAAAATAAAAGGGCCGTTCGGTCCGCCGGAGGGAAATTGGGCAAAAAATGTACCTGACCCCTTTATTTCCTCCCAAAACGGCTTTACCATCCAGTTCAACCAGAAATATCTATTTGGTTAGGGGAAATATATGGGGAAATCAGAATTGATTAAGTCGGTTTTAGCTTCAGCAGCGATGAGCGCCAGTGATTTCGTTCGTGATGTTGCTTCTTATGGGATGTTCTCGGGCGACGATATACGCAGAAAGAAATCGCAGATTGATGAGCAGGCCAAAGAATATGAAACATTAAATCGCAGGATACGAGAGAAACGACACCGTTTGACAGACTGTATCTTCCTTGGCGGGGATGTTCTGACGGATATGATATCCCAATCGTATGACATTCCTGGCGATGTGCTTGAAGCCTATCAGACGGTTTATCCAGATCTTGCGGCAGCGAAATCATTCCAAGATGCAGTGAATTCTTACGATGAAAACCAACTGACGGGTTTTATCTCCAGCATAAAAGGCAAACTATTTGAAATGCAATATGCCGACCACCTTAATTCCGGAGTTCTGCCGGAGGGGTATTATGCAGAACTTGCCCATTCGGTTACGCAGCCCGGCTGGGATATCGAGGTGGTTGGGCCCGATGGTCATATTGCGGATTTAATTCAGACAAAGGCCACAGACTCAGCACAGTATGTACTTGAGGCCCTGCATCGCTATCCTGATATAGATGTTGTGACGACAGGAGAGGTATATTCTCAACTTGTAATGCAGGATATGACAGAACGCATTACGGACTCAGGAATCAGCAATGATGTGATTACCGATTATGTTAATGATACTATTGATGGAACGTCTATACACATGGATTGGTCGCCCCCGCTTATCTCGCTTGCGTTAATTGCCTTTACGGCCTATTCCATGGAAAACCTGTCTCTATACGAAAAATCTGCTCATTTTGGAACCAGAGCGGGCAAAAGCTATCTATGCTATCTTCTTGGAAAAGGAGCTGCGGTTTTTACCCAGTCTTGGCCGTTAGGTCTTGCTGTTAGCCTTGTATCTCGTTATTTGGCGGTAAAGGGCAAGGCTCAGAGAGACGTGTATTTAAGACTGTGTGAAATAGAACAGACAAACGATAAGATTATTGGCCGTCTGGAGTCACATTTAAGCAAAATATAAAGGAGTATTTTATGCCATGGTTTGAAAATATTGTAAATTTTGCTTGTGAGTGTATGTTTTTTGTCGGCAATGTACTAGCCGATATATCTATTCAAGTTCAGGATTTCGTGGGCCGAGTCAGAGAGGCCGTACGCCCCAACATAACCCAAATGCAAGATATCGAGCGAAAACTCCAGGATGTTAATCTTTCAATAGAAGACCTTCTTCGTAAGAACAATCGTGATACAGGGCTTTCGACACAAGATAAAAAACGACTTAATGAACTAAAGTCAAAACGGGAACAGCTTAAAAAAGATATTTGGTCAGTAAAAGAACAGGAGACACTCCGTACTGTAGCCAATAATGAAAAAGTCTATACTAAGATTATTACTCCTCAGCCTCAGCATTTACACATTGTTCAGTATCACGTTGGCCAGACAGTAAGCGGGAAAAGATGCCCTAAATGTGGTAAGGAAATGATGTTGAGAATAAATAATGATACACAGAGGCCTTTTTGGGGTTGTGTGGATTATTTTAGTCTTCCGGGTTCTCCGCCTAAATGCAAAGGCAATGAACCTTACAGGCTGAGCGATCATAGATTATTCTTCCCTACGGAAATTCCTGAATTTGAAATATCAAATGCTGAATTTACTGAAATATATTCAGATAGAGGTATTCAGAACGGGGTTGCTCGTCGTATGAAAGAATATCAAAATGTAGCTGCGAACGAGTACTTTTGCCCAACACATGGCGAACGACTTATTCTGAGAGAGAAAAGAGAATTTGAAGGCGCTTTGGATCAATTTTTTCTGGCTTGTCCTCGCTGGAATCTGGAAGATCACTCTATTTCTTGTAGGTACAAGATGAAAATCAAGACTCCAGCTCAGTTGGCAGCCGTTTTGAAGAATTATGATCGTAAACGCGGCATCTTGTAAGCGGGAGAACGAAATGAACGCTAATTCCAAAACAAATAAATGTTCCAGGAACCGATTCGGTCATTCCCAGCGATACCAGGGCAGTCAGCGTTCAGTAATCCGCTGACCACTACCCGCTTAAACCCAACATCTAATAGCCACTATTCTTCGCATAAAAAGACCGCCTGCAGCTGAAAAAAGATGGGTGAGGAAACCGGGGAGGTTTCCAGAGGACAACCACAGGCGGCAGAAGGAGCTTTTAAAAAAATATGCAAGATAAATGTTTGAATAATCATCCGGAGATGAAGACGTTTCGGCGGGAATTGCGAAACGCGATGACACCGGCTGAGGCGAAGATGTGGAGCTATTTGAAAAGTAAACAGCTTGACGGCAGGCGGTTTAAGCGGCAGCACAGCTTTGGCGGCTATATTCTTGATTTTTACTGTCCGGCTGAACGATTGGCGATAGAACTGGATGGGGCGCCGCATTTTAATGCTGAGGCAATTGAATACGATAGGGAACGAGATTTGTTTTTAAAACAATATGGTGTTTTGGTGCTGCGATTTGAAAATCACTGGGTATTTGATAATCCGCAAACAGTGCTGAATGAGATACGAAAACATTTTGGATGGCTGGAGAAAAAAGGAATGCCTTCGGCGACTGAATAACACCCCCTCCCCCCGCTGCGCGGGGTACTCCCCCTTGAAAAAAAAGGGGGAGAGCTTATGGCGGTTTTACCCGGTGTCGGCGGCGCCGAAGCGGAAAGAGGGGGAATTGGAGTTTATGGATGTGTGGTACCCGATTCAGGTCAAGCAGAAGGAGAAGGTTGGGCGGCCGGACATTGACGCATTCGAGGCGGTGATGATGCGCGAAGACCGGACGAAGGGGTTTTTTGTGTCGTTCGATTTCTCATCCGATGCGATGAGCGAGATACAGGCGTTTTTCAAGAAGACGGGCAAGAGTATTATCGCGCTGACTGTCAAAGATATTTTAGACGAGCAAATCGCGTATAAGCTGGCTTAGGGACGACATGGGCAAGGTGGACGGGATGGACACAAGGGCGAACACAGGGGTTCGCCCCTACCTTAGGTGGCGGTTATTTGAGATTTTGGATGCACCAGTCGGCGAGGGCGGCCTGCTGTTTGTTTTGTGAATCGAGGGCGTGGCGGAGCTGCTTGAGGGTTTCGGTCAGGAATGGATTTTTCAAGACATCAGCAAGGCGTACGAGCGTTTTTGCCGCGGCAGTGCCGACGGAAGCGATATCCGAACTCATCGCGTCAATCAATACACCGACCGCCTGTTCGGCGGACAGGCCGTATCTTAATACCACGTCGCCGGCTTCGCCGTCCTCGGTGTAATTGGTTTCCTCAATCAGCCGGAGGGCGTCCAGATGCCGGGGCAGTTGTGTTCCCTGTATCCGTGCGTACATATCGATATAATCCCGCAGCGGCTTGATCCAGCGATGGTCGCGTGCAAAGGCGTTATAGACGAGGTCGTCATAATCCAGTTGTTTGGGTTTTCCGGATTCGTCTTTGTAGAGCCGTCTTTGGCCGTGGAAGTAAATCTCGGCGGCGTCGAGCATTGCTTCGAGCAGTCCTTCGCCGGTAAAGCCGGTGAATTTGACGCCGTTGGCGGGATAGTCTTTATCGCCGAAGTCGTTGTCTGAGACAGTATGCTGCAGGCCGTCCTGATGATGGGCGATGACGGGTGTTCCGCCGGTGTGTGCTTCCTGCTGACTGATGCCGCAGGGTTCGCCGACTTCGCCGCCGGAGGGCATGACGAAATACTGGCTGCCGACGTAAAGATTGCGATACAAATCGGGGCTGAGGCTGCCCTGCGGATAATACGCGAATCTGCCGGCCATATCGTTCCTGCCGGCGATGCGGCGCAGGTGCATATCGTACCTTCTGGCGTCCATGCTGTCTTCCACCCGTCCGCATATCACGAACTGGATGCGCGGGTCGGTGGAGAGGAAATATTCGAGCATTGTGAAGCCATCCATTCGCCACGGTTCCAGCCGGACGTAGCGGTTTTGTCCGTCGGTATAGACTTTCCAGTCCACCAGCAGCTCAAAACCTTTTTGTCTGCAGATGCGGTGGAGCATCCCGAAAATAATGTGGTCGGCGTTTTCGCTGTCGGGCGTCAGGCGGATATTAGGGTCGTTTTGAAGATTGAGCTTGGCGGTTTTTTTGGCGGCGTAGTATTTGTAAAAGAGTCGTTTTCTGGCCAGGAGCTGCCAAGTCTCGACGAGACTTTTTTTGGTGTTGAACCAGGCGCGCTGGCGTGCTGCCATATTGAAACCGTTACGGCGGGCAAAGAACAGTCCCGTTCGTTCTTTTTCAGCGAATTCCCATGCGTGGTTAAACAGCCACGTTTCGCGGAGCATTCGTTCTTTCATAGCTTTACTGACGGTGCCGATGAAATGGGAACTGCGGAGCATGGTGTGCATGAGGTCGATTTCATGTCCGTGCGGGCTATAGCGGTTGATGGCGAGGTCGTAATGGAATCGCGGGTCCAGGCCCAGGACGTTGGCATAATAATTTCGCTTTGCGGGGTTGGCTTCGGTCAGGACGATGCCGTACGACGGATGCGGGTTGTGCATCATGCTGCCGACTTTGGTGTTGGCGAAATGGGGGTCTTCGCGGTATTCCTTCCATGTTGCCAGGAATGCGGCGACCAACCATGTGGGCCATTCGTTGGTCTGAATGACGGACGGATAATAATTGTACGCCCGCAGCGCTTCCAGCGCACCCTGAGCCAGCACGCGGGCGCGCCGCACTTTATCTTCGCCGGTGGAGCCGCTGTAAGGGGCGTCGAGGTATGCGGCGTTTTCGATGTACAGCACCTCGATGCGCGAGCGTTTGCCGTAACGGCGACGCACGAGGTTGGCCCGCCGGATGTTGACCACCTCGACTTTGGAGCCTGGCTCAGCGGTTTGTGTCTGTTCGTTAAAATCGGGGAACCGAATGGTAAATTGATGTCCCTCAAACTTCGGGGCGAAATGTGAAAGAATCGCGCTGCGATTTCTTTCATACAGGGGCGTGACCAGCACGACGTGGAAGCCCAATTCACTGAGAACGTCGGCGATGTCGGTAGTATAGATGCCGACGCCGCCGGATTCGCCGCTGAATCGTGATTCGGGCGAGACCAGCACGATGGTTCCCAACTGCATGGACTGAAGAATATCGACGGCGGCCCGACAGAGGTCGCGGTCAAAAAGACGCTGTTCGTTGATGGTGATTCGCATCAGGAAATCCGTCACGACCTGCGTGATTCCAGGATTGCGGTCGCCAAGGTCCCGCAGCAGGAGTCCCACCGAGGCGACGCCGTAATCGGCTTCTTCGAGGACCCAGTGAATCAGCAACTCGAATAACTCGCAAAACCGCTCGTATGAGGAATTATCCGGAGCGCAACATTCGAGAAATACCCGCGCGACATAACAGTGGCGAACGCGTTCCTCGCGTCCGTAGCGGAAAAACCGCCGGAAGGAATCGAAAAGAACCTGTTTTTCCTGAATCACATGTTCTTTGGAAACAATTTCATAGACACTGCTGGATACCGGTTCCAGCGAGCCGCCGAATCCCAACTCCAGCAGTTCGTGGCCCGACCAGTATTCTTTTTGTCCCCATCGCATTTTGCCTTCGACGTTGTTGTATCGTTCCCGCATTTCGTAGAAATCCTGAAGATTGATTCCTTCGACGGGCCGGCCTGTTTCGGCGCTGCGCAGGCGGAAATTGTACGACCGCGCAATCGCCTGCTGACCTTCGAGGTAGGGGTTTGGGAAATTGAATACGCAGAGCAGTTTTTGTTTTGGGCACGACCGGACAAACGCGGCGATGCGTCCGTTGCCGGTGGCGATGGGAGTGATTGTTCCCCTGGCTATCGCCGGGTTTTCGTCGGCAAAGGCAAACAATCCCCGCAGATACGTTCCGAATCCCCGCAGGTAAGGATAGTGGCGCAGGATGTCCTGTCGGGCGGTTTCTTCCTGCTGCCAGGGATGCGAGAAACGGTTATTGACCCAGTGTTTCCAGCATTCGGTATAAGCCATATCGAATCGTTTGGAGAAAGGTCCTGCTTCCGGTCCTGGCAGGCGGCTGATGTGATACATGACGGGGCCGTAACTGCTGAAGACCAGCAGGGCCGCGGTCGGCCAAATCATATTCTGGTAATTGCTGGCCGGGGCTTCTTCATCGTGGCTGTTAAACAAGGACAGCGTCTGTCCGCCGTAGCGGTTCAGAAGCTGCTGCAGATATTCGAGATTGTTATTCAGTCCCAGCGGACTGTCCACGGCCTGACCGCTGCGGATATTTTCAAGATTTTTAATAACGGCGTTATAAGGAATCGTGGCGGATTTAATCATTCGCACTTCGTTGGCGTGCCATTGCTCGCTGTACATGAGCAGTGCTCCCGGCACCGCTTTCTGCACATGATAGGCGAGATACAAAATCGGAATGTTCGGTTCGTTGGTTCCGCGCAGGTCAATCGGCTCAAAGCCCTTGACGGTTACTTCCCCGAACAATTTCGACGTTTCGGTCTGGTCAGGATGCACGGGAAAAACCGTATCAAATCCGTGGCCTACGTCGATGCGCAGGCCGAAACCCAGTTCGGTCAGTTCCCTGCAGATTCCGGTCAGATATTCGACGTTGTCGAGGTCTCGCATATTGACCATAAAGCTGTCGAGCCATTCGGACCATTCGCCGTCCCAGCCGGCCCGGCGTGACAGTTTTCCGTCGGGGCCGGTGATGTAGACCGGCAGGGTGTAAGGCCAACTGTGCCAGGCCCGCGAAAAATGACTCAGTACGCACAGCAGGATTTTCATTCCGAGTTCGTCGGCTCTTTTCTTGAGGCGCAGAAGACCTTCGATTCCTCCCAAATCATAGCGGATGGTGCGGCCGTCCCAGATGGAAAAGACGGAGGGGTCCGGCCCCGCTTCGCCGGCCCAGCCCAGCTCCATCGCACCGAGCGGATAAATCCGCGTGTAGCCTTCCTGTTTAATGGCGGGCAATTGTTCGGCCAGGTCATCGAACGTGCCATAGACAAACGCGCCGGTTTCATCCCGGACAGGACGCCGGCTTGCGTCGAGCTTGAGATTGAAGGCGTCGGCGTAGAGGCTCAGTACCCGCTGGCCGCGTTCATCGGCGACGCGTTTCAGCAGGCCGTGCGAGTTTTCGTCGAATTTTTCGAACTGCCATGTTTTTCCCGCGTCGGTGGAAATCTGTACGGAATAATGAATCCAGCCGTTTTGTCCCGGCAGGCGGGCCTCAAAGACCAGTTTTTCCTTGTCGGAAGCCGTTTTGTCCAATTGCATCGCCACGTTTTTTTTCTTGTGACCGTTGACCGACCATTGCACTCGTGCCTGGGTATTTTTGAGACCGATGCGGGCGGGCTTATGCGTACTAACGCGAATATGCGGTGATTCGCCGCGAAAATAGCTGCGATTGACCCTGGCGGGCGGAAAGGCCGCGGGCCGTTCCGTCAGGAGGTCTTCGAGGATTTTACTGACTCTCAGGCAGACCGACCGGCTGATGCCCTTGTTGGGATTGTGCCAGTAATACAGTGAGGCATAAAGCAGCCGCAGGGATTCATGGGCGTTTTGTTTATATCGAATCCGCCGGACCAGTTCGTCCATCGCGGCGTTAACGGTGTGGATGTGATCGGAAATCAGCATCCGCGACAATTCACCCAGCGCCGGGTCGGCGGCCCAGATTGTCAGCCGATCCAGCCACGGCCGGATAAAGGCGTCGTGGTCGTGAAAAATTTCCGTGCGGACGCCGTGCGAATAAACGCTGCGGCAGGCGTCGTCGTGACTCATCGCGTCGGCGAATCGTTCGGGGGCCACGCGAATCACTTTTGTGACATCCCGAGGGAGCTGATACACCACCACAATCGTTGAGAATTCAAAAAAGAGATGTTTGAATCCGACCAGCGTTTTTTGAATGGCGTCAGGGGTGAGTTTTTTCGATTGGGCGAACAGAATAGCCTGACGGCTCAGGATATTACGAAGATGAGTCCGTTGTTTTTCCGGCTCGGTGCCAGCGGTGTTTAGAAATTCCGCCGCCGCCGGCGTCCGGCCGAAGTAGTCCCAGAATTCCTCCAGCAAAATCAGCGTGTCTAATTGCTGCAGGGCGTGCTGCAGGCGCAGCGGGCGGATTTTTTCCGGGAGGGCGTCAATCTGATTAATCGCGGCGTCGAGAATGGATTTATGCGCCTGGAAAAAATACAGGCCGTATTGCTGCACCTGACTGATATGAAGGTCGGCATGGCAGAAATGATAAAAGACCATCGCCATGTATCCGGTCAGCAGCGCTTCCCGCTCCACTCGATTTTCGGCGTCGAAATCCAGAAGGCTCTCGTGCAGGAGGATTTCGTGCGGCATCAGAACCGCCGGCTGTTCGGCCATGAGGCTGATGCGCAGACGGATTTTATGGTCGGTCAGATACGCATAATCCTGCGGATTGAATTTTGTGACCGTCTGCCATGTCTGTTCAAGGCAGCGATGAAGAAAGAAGGCCTTGTCCCGGCTGATTCCTTCGAGGACGGAAATATCGTTGTGGATTTCGCATTGTCCTTCGGGGGTGAACGTGAAGACCGCAACTGTGTCGAATCCCTTGACCTGTGTTTTCTCCGGGCTCATAACATCCTTATTGAGACAGTCTTTATCGGACCTGGCCTGCGGGCCGATGCTTTCATCTTCCCTCGGCGTGGTATCATCATTGCTTGTTGTGTTTTTGTCAAGCGTCTTTCGTTTTGGCACGACAGGAGTATGACTGCGATTTTGTGCGAAACAAAAGACGCTGTAAAACGGTGGAGAGTCTATGTTTTTGGTGTTTTGATTATGGGTTGTTATTTGTCAATCTTCGGATGGCCAGCATGCTGGTGTCGTCGAGCTGACTGGCGAGTCCTACAAACCGCCGGCGAAAACCGAGAATGGTATGCACCATCTGCGAGGCGGAATAGCCGCGAGCCTGATACAAAATTTCCATCAGGCGTTCCTTGCCCCACATCTGCCCTTCAAAATTGACGGCGTCAATCAGGCCGTCGGTGTAGAGCAGCAGTGTGTCTTCCAGCTTAAACGGCACGGTTTCGGTTTCATACGGCGTATTTTCCATCAGGCCCATCACGAGTCCGCCTTTTTCGAGCGAATCAATTTGTCCTTCGGAACGGATGAGCAGGCCGGGTTCGTGGCCGCAGTTGCAGTAAATCAGCGTATTTTCGCGCGTGTCGATTTTGGCCAGGAACAGCGTGATAAATTCGCCGTTGCGGCATTCGCGGCAGGCAACGACGTTAAGTTTCTGTATGATTTCCCGCAGACTGTGCCTGCCGTAGCCGCCGTCGGCATAAGCCCGCATCGCGCCGCGGAACATACTCATCATAATGGCGGCGGGGACGCCTTTGCCGATGACGTCGGCGATGGCGACGACAATGCTGTGGTCGTCCACGGCAAAAAAGTCGTAGAGGTCGCCGCCAATCTGAAAGCAGGGTTTATATACGGCGGCGATATCCAGTCCGCAGACGCAGGGGGCCTTGCTGGGAATCATTCGCCGCTGAATCGTCGCGGCCAGATCCATCTGCTGATTCATTTTTGCGCCTTCCAGCGCCTGGGCGTACAGTTTGGCGTTGGTGATGGCGATGGCGCATTGTGTGGCGACCAGTTTGGCGATACGAATTGCGTGGCGGTTAAACCGATTCGGCTCGGGGCTGTAAATACGCAGTACGCCCAGCGGCTTTCCACGGAACATTATCGCTACGGTCAACTGGCTGATGAGGCCTTCTTTGATGGTCGCTTCGCGGTATCGCACCCGCGGGTCTTGGCGCATATCGTCCAGTACGACGGCCTTGCCGGAAAAGGCTTCCTTGATGACCGGCTCGTCGAGATTGACTGGGCCTTTGTTGCGGTATTCTTCACTCAGGCCGTAGGTGCTGCGCATAGTCAGGTCGCCGGAGGTATCGTCCAGCAGGCGGATAGAGCAGGCGGTGGTGTTGGTGACCAGCACGGCCGCCTCAGCCAGCCGGTCCAGTACCTCCTGCAGCTCAAATTTTCCCGCGACCAGCGTGGAAATCTGATAAATCTTGTCAGCAAGCTTGATTTTTTTCTGTCCTTTGGCCATTCTTAATCGCCGAGGGTATCCTTTTGGGTTTCAAATAATTAGACATTTTCTGCCGGTAAATTATAACGGAGGAATAAATCTTTTACAGAGATTTCCGGCCGATGGTTCGGTTTTTTTGGCGGGAAGGAAATTTAAGGTTTTTAGATTTGCGGGGAAAAGTGACTGGGATTCTCATCGACAAAACAGGCCTGTGGGTAAAAGGGAACGCCTCAAAACCCACAGGCCAAATTTTTATTCAACAGTCATCATAGTCTTACAGAAGATTTTTAAGCTATTTTCCACGTTTCCACAAACCTAAACTACCCAAGCCAAGCAACACGGATGTGATTGATGCCGGTTCAGGAACAGGGGATTCGCTCACAACGGTTTCGATATAGCCCAAAGAACCAACATAAAGCTTTCCATTTTTTATTTCTGTTAATTGCCAGCCATCGTGGACGTTTGCCGGGTCATTAATATACAGGAATGAATCATAAATGCCGGCTGTTCCAAGATTAAGTCCCAGATAATTGTTATCCCAGAAAGGCTCTCCCAAATCCCAATAGCCGTTGCCATTTTCATCTTCAAATGTTTCGCACATATATCCGGCAATTGTTGTCCATTCTTTCATCCAGACCGTATCGACATCAATCGTTACCCAATGGTTCGGGGTGGAAATCTCTACATCTTCATCGTCATCAATTTCTTTCATAATCCACTTTAAAGTAGGCTCCCCGACTGTTTCCGTGCCCCATTTAAGCCCCAGCGAGGTATTTTTCATCCATTTGATATTCAGTTTCAGTCCCCTCGCTTCCGCAAATGCCTTTTTGCCGGTTACGAACTCGTCATCAGAAACGCCGGGATATTTATCTTTATTCCAATCCCAGCCGGGCTTCATTTTTTTTGCGATCTCTTCGATGATTTCCTGATGCGACATATCCACCCATTGGTCGCCGACTATTTTCTGTTTTAATTTTTTATAGGCCGGGTTGTTTTTCGCCAGCCAGACCATGGAGTTTTTTGCGGAAGTGGGTCCGCACATCATATTGCCCCAATAATCCCCGTGAGCAGGCGCAGGATTGTAATCCCTGGCGTATTGGGAATTATCCGGCATGGTGCTGTAAAACTTATACGGGCTGGTGGGGATTGCAAATACAGTGAAGCTCATCAATAGAATTTGCAGAACGATGAAGAACGTTGGAATTACTGACTTCTGTCTCATCTTTCATCCTCCTAAAAAAATTGTAAATAAGTTTAATTTACGATAGCATTTTAATATGGGCATTGTCAATAGGGGAAATCCAGTAAAAAAAGAAGTAAATATACCGAGATGCTGGCAATTAGAAATTTCAAAGGTGTCTTTAAAAGGTCGGTTTTTCCACAATTAAACCAAAGATTTAGCCATACTATACTTTGTCTTTAGGGTTGTCTGGAATTTTTAGTCAGCCGGGACGCAGCGGCCCTGTGCCCAGGCGCAGAGTTCTTCCATTTTTTCGCGCATCGTAATCGACAGCGGCGGGGAACTTTTCATGGCTGTGATAACCATTTCCGTCGTCAGGTCCGTCTGCCTGCTGAAGCCTTCGTGCAGGGCGCTGATGACGGCCTGTTCGATCTCGGCCCCGCTGTAGCCGTGCGATTCTTTGGCCAACAAGTCGAGGTCGTATTTATGCGGGTCGCGTTTGTGCTTAATGAGGTGAATTTGGAACATCTCTTTTCTTGCCGCAGGGCCTGGGAGGTTCACAAAGAAAATCTCATCGAACCGGCCTTTGCGCAGCAGTTCGGGCGGCAGGGCTTCAATGTCATTGGCTGTGGCCACAAGAAACACCGGCTGGCGGTGCTCCTGCATCCACGTCAAGAGCGTGCCGAACATCCGTTTGCTGAGGCCGCCGTCGGTACTCTGGCTGGCCGCCGAGGCGAATCCTTTTTCGATCTCATCAATCCATAAGACCGCCGGCGCCATGGCTTCGATTTGCTTGAGGGCGTGACGCAGATTATTTTCCGATTGGCCGACGTAGCTGTTGAACAGGATGCCGGGGTCGAGACGATAAAGCGGCTGGTGCCAGGCGGTTGCGATGGCCTTGGCACAGAGACTTTTGCCCGCACCCTGGACGCCGAGAATCATTACGCCGCGCGGCGGTGTGATGCCGTACTCTATCGCCTGTTCAGTAAAGGCATTCTGGCGGTGGGTCAGCCAGTGTTTGAGATTATTCATTCCGCCGATTTCATTCATATCCAGCGGCGCCTCGACATATTCGAGCAGGCCGTCGGTGCGGACCATCCGGCGTTTGCCGGCAATGATTTTATTAACGTCCATATCGCTGAATTTTTTCTCGATGGAGACGGAATCGTAAATAATCTGCTTTGCCTGCCGCAGCGACAGGCCGCGGAGGTTGCGGATAATGGCCGTCAGGCCGTTTTTGGTGATGCCGATTTGCAAGGGCGTCTTGTCGTGGATTTCGCGCAGTGTCGTTCGAATCAGGTTATCCAGCTCTTTTTCGCCCGGCAGCGATAATTCAAATTCGCGCGTATAAGTCTTAATGACCCCCGGCAGGATGTCTTCGCCGTGAATCAAAACCAGGATATTCAGATTCGCTTTCAGGAGGTTAATCGTATCCCGCAGGGTACGCAGGGTGACCTGTTCGCTCAAAAACGGCGCCAAATCCAGCGCGACACATATCGTTTTTGGCGGGGCCTGGAGAAACATTTTGAGTCCGTGTTCCGGGGTTTTGGGTTCCATCTCGGAAGGCGTCGGCAGCACGGGGAAAAATCCGTTGCGGACGCCGCGTCCCACGGACCAGATCTGCATTCCATATTCGAGTTTTTCCGCGGCCTGACGAACAACCTCCAGCGCCTCGTACTCCTCATACGTGACGATGGAGATACAGGTATTGCCGCATTTGACCAAGTCGATAAATCGGCTTATATCATCCATAAAACCTATCCTTCGGTGAATGACCCTGCAAATCACGGATATAAAAAACAATGTACACGTTTTTTTTCCTCTCGACAAGTCTTATCTGAAAGGAAATAATAAAAGGGTATCTATAAAAGAAGCTGGTCATGAGATAAATGAGATAAAAGGAGAAACGATGGCGACACCGATTGCCGGCGCCGCGGGCAAGGCGCCGATGAAAACACTTTTGGCGCCATACGAAAAACGATTTATTCAGTGGCTGACGCCGCATTTTCCCCGGTGGATTGAGACGTGGCATTTGACCCTGCTGACGGTGCCGTGGTGTGCCGGGCTGATTGTGTTTGGTTTTCTGGCCGGGACGACGGGGAACCTGCATTGGCTGTGGGCCAGTTCGCTGATGATTTTTTTGCAGTGGTTCACCGATGCTTTTGACGGCGCCATCGGTCGATACAAAGACACCGGCCTGATCAAGTGGGGCTTTTATATGGACCACCTGCTGGATTATGTTTTCACGTGTTCGACGCTGATCGGCTATGCGCTGCTGGCCGAGGGGTTCAGCCGGGAGATTATTTTACTGCTGGTGCCTGTTTTCGGCGGCTATATGGTCGCGTCGTTTCTGGGCTTCGGCGCCACCGGCGAATTTAAGATTACTTACTTAGCCACGGGGCCGACGGAGATTCGCATCTGGTTTATTATTATTAACACGGTGCTGATTTTTTGCGGCACAAAATGGATTCTGCCGCTGCTGCTGTGGATTCTGGCTGTTTCGATGGGGATTTTGTGCATCCTGACTTTTCGCACGCAAAAATATCTCTGGAAGCTTGATATGGAAATAAAACGACAACAAACAATGGAGCACAAATAGGACTCGGCGGGTCTGAAAACGAGCAAGATATTAGCATTCAAAATGCCGAGAGCGTTCTCGTTCGGCTTTTTTTCTGTAAATTGCTTTCCGGCTTGACTTTCCGATAAGCAGAGATATAATAATCGGGACGCCGGTGTCGGAAACTCCGGCGAATAGGAATCTAACTTATGGTAATATCAGGATTTATAAGTCGTGTATAGGCATAGTGGCACAAGTTACTATGCTCAAGCGTTTTGGATGCGCCAGCGACTTTTCGGGTATAAATTCTGTCTTCAGGGACGCGACAGAACAAGCCCCGAAGCAGGGAGGATGGTATGATGGCTGACTAAACTAACAGCCAGTTATTCCATCCGGTCTGCTGGATGGGCGGTATGTTCTGTGGTGATGAAAAGTGGCAACCTGAAGGTTTCCACTTTTTTATTTTATTACAGGGAAAAGGACAAAATGAATCAGGAATTATTGCGAATCGTTGAGAATATCGCGCGGGATAAAAACATCAGCAAGGAGTCCATTTTTGTGGACCTTGAATCGGCGATGGTTTCTGCGGCCCGTAAATATTTCAGTTCCAAAGAAGCGAAAGAAACGGAACCGGAGGTGACGGTAAAAATTGACCGCAACACCGGCGAAATAAACGCATGGAAAGATAATGTGCAGATTGATATTCGTCAATTGGGTCGTATTCCCGCACAGACGGCTAAACAAGTGATGATTCAGAAAATCCGCGCCGATGAACGCGACAGCATCTTTGCCGAGTATGTGCAGCGCAAAGGGGAGATAATCACGGGTATAGCCGGTCGCTATGAGGGCGGGGTGCTGGTGGTGAATCTGAACAATCGGGTCGAGGCGATCATGCCCAAATCCGAACAGATTACCGGCGAGACGCATCATCCCGGCGACCGTATCCGCTGCATCATTCTCGATGTGCGGGAGACGAACAGCCAGATTAAAATTATCCTGTCGAGAACTCATCCTGACCTGATTCGCCGGCTGTTCGAACAGGAAGTGCCGGAAGTGGCTGAAAACATTATCGAAATCAAGGCTCTGGCCCGCGAGGCGGGGTATCGCACGAAAATCGCCGTGGAATCCACCGATGATAAAGTCGATCCGGTCGGTGCCTGCGTGGGAATCCGCGGCAGCCGGATTCGCAATATCGTCGATGAACTGGGCGGCGAGAAAATCGACATCGTCAAATGGAGTGATTCTTCGCAGGCACTGATCGCTAATGCGCTGATGCCGGCCAAGGTGAGTGAAATTGCAATCTGTTTTGAACTGGGCAAGGCCACGGTGGTCGTCGCCGAAGACCAGCTCAGTCTCGCTATCGGCAAGCACGGTCAAAACGTGCGGCTGGCGGCCCGTCTGACCGGCTGGGATATTGATATTCTGACCCCGGCGGAATACAACCGCGAAGTGGACCGGCTGGCGGGTTGTCTGAAAGAAATTCCCGGAGTGGACGATCGGCTGGTGGATAAATTACTGGCGCTGGGAATTGTGTCTGTTCTGGACCTCGAGGAAGTCGGCCCGGAACCGTTGATGAAAGAACTGAGCGTCGAAAAACCACTTGCGGAACAGGTGGTTGCGTCGGCGACCGAAACGGCCAAGAAAGCGGCGGCGGAAAGTCTGGCTACTCAGGCCGAAAGTCTGATCCGGGAACAACAAGAAAAAAGACGTTCCCGCTGATTTGTTCGGGATTTATGCCTGCAGCAAACGGCGGCGTATGAAACAGGAGAACGTGGTTTGGCAAAGACTGTCAAGACTGTCACGAGAGTATATTTACTGGCCAAAGAGTTGGGCGTGGCCAGTAAGGCCATCTTAGCCAAGTGCGTGGATGAAGGCATGGAGCTGAAAGGCGGTCACATGACTCCGCTGACGGCGGGTCAGGCCGCGACCATTCGCGAATGGTTCAGCGAGGGTGCACACGTTACCGCGGTGGAAACGGCTAAGCCGGTCGATCTCGAAAAAGTTCGTGTACGCAGGAAAAAAGCGGGGGCGCCCGTCGTGACAGTGGAAGAAGCGCCGCAGGCGACAAGCGTTTTGCAGCCGGAAGCTCCGGGTACGGCGGAAACGCAAACGCCGGAAACACCCTCTGAATCGCAGACGGCCCAGGCAGTTGCCGCGACGACTCAGGCGGAACCTTCTCAAATTCCATCCGACGAATCCGACTGGGCTGCGGGAGCGATGGTTGAAACACCGGTTGAGCCGCCCGAGCCTGTAGTCCCGCCGCCGGCCTATCCTGCGCCGGTGATGCATGTTCCGCCCAAACCCAAGGACGTCAAGCCGGCAGGTCCAATGCATAAACCCAAGCCGGCCAAATTAAGCGGTCCGACGGTGATTCGAGTTGAGTCGGTTGAGACCGATGCGCTGCGTCCGCCCAAAAAAGGCAAAGCCGCCCGTGAAAAAATAAAAGAACCTGTCGGAGAGGTATTATTGCTGGGTAAAGCCGAACCCGCGGTTCCCGTCAAAGCCAAGAAACCCGGCAAGGATAAAGGTAAAAAAGGCAAAGGAGGTTTTGAGGACGAAGAACGTCTCAAGGGCGGCAAGCGCATGCGTGCCAGAGACATGGAAGAGCGGCAGGCGCGTCTGGCCGCGGCCAGCGGCGAGTCGCTGCGATTTCGTCCGGTTCGGCGGATTGAGACGCGGACAGGGGAAGAGGCGGCGGCGGTAGAGCGTCCTGAAAAGACGGTGATCACCGAGCCGATACTGGTTAAAGATTTGGCTGCGGCGCTGCGTGTCAAAATCGGCGACATCATTGGACGGCTGATGAAACAAGGCGTTATGGCCACAGCCAATCAGGCGCTGGCGACAGACACGGCTGAATTGATCGCGATGGAATTCGGTACGGAACTGATTGTCCAGAAGAAACAAACACTGATAGAACAAATTCACCGTCAGTATGAGCAGCGGGAAAAAACGAATCTTCAAAAACGGCCTCCGATAGTGACGATGCTGGGGCATGTGGACCACGGCAAGACCAGCCTGCTGGACCGGATTCGCCGGGCGGAAGTCGCCAAGGGCGAGGCCGGCGGAATTACGCAGCATATCGGCGCTTATCAGGCGGAGTTGAAGGGCAAAAAGGTGACGTTTCTGGATACGCCCGGCCACGAGGCATTTACGACACTGCGTGCCCGCGGAGCGAATATGACGGACATCGTGGTATTGGTGGTGGCCGCCGATGACGGGGTGATGCCGCAGACGGTGGAAGCCATTCGGCACGCCAAGGCCGCCAATGTTCAGATGATTGTGGCAATGAACAAAATTGACCTGCCCGGCACGGACTTGCATCGCATCTACGGGCAGCTTGCCGAGCAGGAATTGACGCCGACCGAATGGGGCGGCAATACCGAAATCATCAAGACCAGCGCGATTACGGGAGAGGGGATAGAGAGTTTGCTGGAACATCTGGATTATATCGCGGAACTGAAAGAGTATAAAGCTGATCCGACGATTCCCGCAACCGGCTGGGTGATCGAGGCGAAAATGACGCAGAGCCGCGGCGCCGTAGCGACATTGCTGGTGCAGGAAGGCTGTTTTGAAAAAGGCGATATTCTTCTGGTCGGCAGCGCTTATGGTCGTGTCCGCACGATTACCGACAGCCATGGGCGCAGCATTCAGAAAGCCGAACCGGCGATGCCGGTGGAGATTTCGGGTCTGGCAGAAGTTCCGCAGGCCGGCGACCGGTTTTATAAACTCGATGATATCAACCAGGCTAAACAGGCGGCGGATGAAAATAAACACCTTGTGCGTGAAGAATCGCTGGCCCGACGGTCGCAAATTACGCTGGATAATCTGTTCAGCCAGATTGCCGCCGGCAATATCAAGGAATTGAATCTGATCGTCAAAGCCGACGTGCAGGGTTCGGTGGAAGTACTGAATAAATACCTGACTGATTTGAGTACGCCGGAAGTCAAGGTCAAGATTTTGCACGCTGCCGTCGGCGGTATAACCGAAGGTGACGTGGTTTTGGCCGAGGCGTCCCGTGCGATTATTATCGGTTTTAACGTCGTCCCCGACGAACATGTTCGGCAGCTGGCCGACAGCAAAGGCGTCGATGTCCGCCTGTACAGTATTATCTATCGTATTACAGAGGACGTCCGTGCCGCGATGGTTGGTCTGCTGGAACCTGAATATCAGGAAAAGACGCTTGGCCGGCTGACGGTACGAAACACTTTCAAGGTGTCCGGTATTGGTACCATTGCCGGCTGTTATGTGACCAGCGGCATGGTCGCCAAGAATGCCAAGCTGCGGCTTATCCGCAACAACATTGTTGTCAAGGATAAGTATTCCATTGAATCGCTGAAACACTTTAAGGACGACGTGCGGGAAGTCAAGACGGGTTTGGAGTGCGGCGTCAAAATCGCCAACTTTGATGATGTCAAGGTTGACGATGTGCTGGAAGCATACGAAATTGTTGAGGTGGCCAGAACTCTGTAGAGGCAAACGAATAAATTGCAATGGCAAACCGAAGACTGCAAAAAATGGCGCATGTGATTCGGGACTCAGTCAGCCGAACTGTCTCTCAGCGGCTCAGTGACCCGCGGATTACGGGACTGATCAGCGTTACCGAAGTGGTGATTTCGCCGGACACCAAGAACGCCACGGTGTATCTGAGTATTATGGCCGCTAACGACGAGGCGAAAGCGCGCGCCTTTCAGGGAATTCGCAGCGCCGCAGGAGTGATTCAATATCATTTGGGACGGGAATTAGTCAGCCGGTTTTGCCCGCATCTGCGGTTTGAACTGGATACAAAAATGCAGCAGACACTTCGCACGCTGGAAATGATTGAGCGTGCGGCCGAGGAATATAAGGACCATGACAGAAATGACGACAGCGGAGACGGCAGCCACGACGAAAACAGAGACAGTACTTCGCAGCAACCCTGAAATCCCACAGGAGACAGGGAATATGAAGAACAGTAAAGAATACGGTGCAAAAATCGACAAGTTCATCCGCCTGCTCAGAAGCGGTCAGAAGATCGGCTCCGCGGACTTTGCCGAGCCGCTGGATGCGCTGATTTATGGGCTGATCAGCGAGTTCACGACAGAGCGGCAGGCTAAAAAGATTTTTAAAAACCTTCAGAGCCATTTCATTGATTACAATGATCTGCGAGTGTCGCGCAGCGAGGAAATTCAGGAAATTCTGGAGGAAACGGATCAGCCCGGCGAGCAGGTGGCGGTCAATCTGACCCGGATGTTGTCGGCGGTATTCGACAAGTATGACGGGCTGACTCTTAAGGCGATTGACGAACAGGGCAAGCGACAGGCCAAAAAAGAACTGGAGGAACTGAACGGGACGACGCATTTCGCGGTCAATTTCTGTTTTCTGGCGGCGCTGCAGGGTCATGCGATACCGCTGACGAAAACGATGCTCAGCTTTCTGAAAAGCCAGGAGTTGGTTTGTCCGGAGGCGACGCAGGAAGAAATTGAAGCATTTTTCGAGCGGCATATTCCGGCCTCACGCGATTGGGAGTTTTACGGATTGCTGCGTCAGGCTGCTGAGAAGGGAGGCAAGAAATCCGTCCTTGCCAAAGAAGCCCGGAAAAAACCGGCGGCAAAAAAGAAAAATAAATGATAAATGGATTATGAATAAACGGCATTATGATTCATGAGTACATTTATCAATAATCATTTGGAAAGGAAACAAAATTGTCTGACCAAGTGTTAAAACTGGGTATTCCCAAAGGAAGCCTGGAAAAGGCGACACTGGAATTGTTTGAGAAGGCGGGATTCAATATCAGTGGCGCCGACCGCAGCTATTTTCCGAAGATCGACGATCCAGGAATTCAGTTGATTCTGCTGCGGGCGCAGGAAATGAGCCGATACGTCGAAGACGGCGTGCTGGATGCGGGCTTTACAGGGTATGACTGGATTGTCGAAAACGGTTCGAATGTCCATGAGGTCTGCGAACTGCAATACAGCAAAGCAACGTCCAGCCCCACTTGCTGGGTGCTGGCCGTGCCGAACGAATCGTCGGTACAAAAGCCCGAAGACCTCAACGGGGGCATCGTTGCCACCGAACTGGTCGGCGCGACACGGCGGTATTTCGAACAGAAAAAAGTCAAAGTCAAAGTGGAATTTTCGTGGGGCGCCACCGAAGTCAAGGCGCGGCTGCTCAGCGGCATCGTCGAACTGACTGAAACGGGGTCGTCGCTGAAGGCCAATAATCTGCGGATTGTGGATACGATTCTTGTTTCGACCACGCGTTTTATCGCCAATCATACGTCATGGAAAGACGCATTCAAGCGGCAGAAAATTGAAGGCATCGCGATTCTGCTCAATGCTGCCATTGACGCCAAGACGCGCGTCGGATTGAAAATGAATGTGCACAAGAAAGATCTCGACAAAATCCTGAACCTGCTGCCTGCGGAAAAAAGCCCGACGGTTTCTTCGCTGGCGGATTCGGATTACACGGCGATTGAAATCGTCGTTGAGGAGAAGATCGAGCGGGAACTGATACCGCAGCTCAAACGGGCGGGTGCATCGGGGATTTTTACCTACCCGCTGAATAAAGTGATTCATTAATCTATAAAGGAAACTTTTGCTGAGGTTTTTATCGTATGTCCGGACATTCACACTGGTCAACCATCAAGTTCAAAAAGGCGGCGATTGACAACAAGCGGGGCAAGCTGTGGAGCAAAATCGCCAGGATGATTATCGTTGCGGCCAAAGCCGGCGGCGGCGACCCGTCGGCCAATTTATCGCTGCGCTACGCGATTGACAAAGCCAAGGCCGCCAATATGCCCAAAGACACCATTGAAAAGGCGGTGAAAAAGGGCACCGGCGAACTGGGCGACGTGCATTATGAGAACGTACTGTATGAAGGCTATGCTCCCGGCGGCGTGGCGGTGATGATTGAGGGCCTGACCGACAACCGCAATCGCACCGCGCCGGAAATCAAAAAGATTTTCGAACGCCGCGGCGGTTCAACCGGGGCTGCCGGCTGCGTGAGCTGGATGTTTACCAAAAAAGGATTAATTACGGTTAAGTCCGACGCCGTCGGTGAAGACGACCTGATGGAAATTGTTTTATCGGCCGGCGCCGATGATATGCAGAACCTCGGCGAAATCTATGAAATCACGTGTACACCCGCGGCTTATGATGGTCTGAAAAAAACGCTCGAAGAGAAGAAGATTCCGCTTGAATCCGCCCAGCTTTCGATGATTCCGCAAAATAAAGTGCCGGTGACCGATGTTGAAACTGCCCAGAAACTTCTTGGAATGATGGAGGAGTTTGAAGACCACGACGACGTCCAGGAAGTCTATGCCAACTTTGACATCCCGGATGAGATACTTAAGAAGATTGGCGGTTAAGCGGCATTTTTTATGAGTATCTTTGAAGCGGTGATGATGATTTGTTTCGGAGCGGCCTGGCCGGTGAGTATTTATAAATCGTGGACCAGCCGGACCTGTGCCGGCAAAAGCGTTATTTTCCTCTATATTGTGGCAATTGGTTATGCGGCCGGTATCACTCATAAAATTCTCTACAGCCCCGACTGGGTCATCGCCCTGTATGTCCTCAACGGCCTGATGGTAATTATCGATATCCTCTTATACTACCGCAACTTATGGCTGAACAGGTCATCTGTTTCAAAGTCCTGATTCAATACAGGAAAAATTTTTTAAAAATATATGTAAAATAGACTTGACATTATGTATGGCCTGATATACATTGTGTATAGTTGAAGATACGTATGTATTTAAAACAGATATTTAAGGAGAAGACAATGAATCGTATACAAAAAATGTCGTGGCTGATAGTGATTACACAGGGCATCGCCGTTTTATCTGCGGCGATTGCGGTTACGGTCTTTTATTACAAAATCGGCTTTCCCCGCGCTTGGGCAGGATCAGCGTTTCTGGCTATCAGTGGTTTTGGGGGATTGGCGCCTGTGCTGTTCAGAAAAGACCCTGGGCCGGTGCAATTTGATGAACGCGACGTGGCGATCAATTCCGCGGCCGTTAAAAACGGTTTTACGGCTTCCTATTTGTTATTTGGTAGTCTATGTATGGGAATATGGATGATTAAAGGTATACGCGGAACAATCGATGTCAATGTGCTGCCGATGATATGGATGCTGGCCGGGATAACCTGTATTTTTGTTCATGCCCTGTCAATTCTGATTCTTTACGGCCGGGATAAAACTTCTGAAGGAGAGACAAAATGAACCGGATGCAAAAAACGGCATGGGTGGGATTTTTTGGGAGTCTAACTTCCAGTGTCCTTTACGCGACGGCGTTTATGCTCTTACTTTTATCGCCAGCCTATCGGCGGGTTTTATGTCTTATTCTATGTCCTTTTCTTGCTGTTCTGTTTGCGGCACTGGTATGGTCCTGTCGGAAACAAAGCCCGGCTGAGCCGGATTGCGATGAACGGGACAGCCAGATTTCCCGCCGGGCCGTGATCATCAGTTTTGCCGGGCTATGTTTTTTGATCTATATCTCAGATGCCATTGTGATCTTATGGACCGGCGTCGGAGGTTCTATTCCAACATCCGTACTTCCGGTGATTCATCTGGGGGTTGGTTTATTGACAGCAACCCTTTATTATGCTGCGATGATTGTATTCTATGGGAAAGGCAAGAAGGCCAATGGCTGAAAAGCTGACCAATCAAATCCGCCGGCTGCGTTTTGACAATAACGAAATGACCCAGCAGGCTTTGGCGGATAAAGTCGGCGTGACACGGCAGACAATTATCGCCATCGAGCAGGGCGGCTACACACCGTCGCTCGTGCTGGGGATGAAAATCGCCTGGGTATTCAATAAAACCGTGGAAGAAGTATTCCGGTTGGAGTGTTAGCTTGCGACCACTGTTTTTTCCTCGGCCGGATTCACATCTGCCGGGGCGTTTTTGCCGCGATGGACGATGACTTTTGTTGGGCATTTGGCTATCGCTGTATTAACCGCGTCGGAGGGGGTGTATTTTTCGTAATTCATCCGTGACAGGTTATCCGCAATCGTAAATAAGTCCGTTTGTTTGGCGCAGATGCCGCAGCCGATACAGCCGACTTTGCAGAAGGCGCGGGTGTTTTTGCCGCTTTCTTTGCTGCTGCACGCCACTGTCACCATCGGGTCCTGTACAAAAGGCACCATCGTAATCAGATTTCGCGGGCAGGCTTTTGAGCAGGCGGCGCAGCCGGTGCATTTTTCGTAATCGACAGTGGACAGGCCCTCGACTATATGCAGCGCATCGAATTTGCAGGCGCGGGTACAATCGCCATAGCCAAGACAGCCAAAGCCGCAGGCCTGCACCAATGGCTGAGCGTTGGCGGCGGTACAGGCGGGGATGCCGTCGTATTTGGCGTAGAACATCTTGTCGGATTTGTGTCCCCGGCAATGGACAATCGGACGCAGCGGGGCACCGGCGCCGCTGATTTGCAGGTTGAGGATTTCAGCGATCTTGTCCATCACCGCAGCGCCGCCGGGCAGACACTTTCCCAGCAGAAGCGCATCGGACCTGACTGCTTTGGCATAGGCGGTACAGCCGGCAAAGCCGCAGCCGCCGCAGTCAATCTTCGGCAGGGCCGCGTAAATATCCAGTACCTTGGGGTCTTCCTGGACGGTCAATTTGATACTGGCAATCAGCAGTACAACCGCAAAGCCTGTGCCCAGTCCGAGCATCAAAACCGCGGCCGGCCAGGAGGCTTGAATCAAATCCGTTATAGAAGCCAAAAGAATATCATTTCCCATTTTCATTTTTTCCAGAAATTAAAGCTACATCGCTATTTTCTTTCGGATTATTCCAGAGTTAAAATCCGAAGCACGAAAACCGAAATCCGAAACAAATTCAAAATTCAAAACTAAAATGACCAAAACAATTGCCAATGCAAACAGCAGCCTGGAGCGCAAGCGACAGGATTTGCAGGCTTGTCGGCCCAATAAATCGGCTCGCTTGCGCTTGCCGCTGCTGTTAATGTTTGGATTTTAATCATTTGTACTTGTTTTGTCCGCCGCGGCGGATCGATATTCGGATTTCGAATTTATTATTTAATCATTCCGGCAAAGCCCATAAACGCCAGCGTCAGCAAACCCGCTGTAATCAGTGTAATCGGCGCGCCCTGGAGACATTCGGGGATATCCGCCATTGCAAGATTTTCACGAATGCCGGCCATAATACAGATGGCCATCGTAAACCCCATACCGGCGCCGAAACTCAGCACCACCGCCATCAGAAAATTATCAATCTGCCACAGGTTCAGGAATATGCACAGACCCAGAATAACGCAGTTGGTTGTAATCAGCGGCAGGAAGATACCGAACGCTTCATACAGCGACGGGAAAAATTTTCGCAGATACATTTCCACCAATTGCACCGCGCCGGCGATGACGAGGATATAGCAAACATAGCGAGTCACTTCCAACGGTGTGCCGTTCAAAAACAGGTGGTCAATCAGCCATGTCATCGCCCCGGCCAGCGTCGTCACAAACGTGACAGCCATTCCCATCCCGAAGGCCATATCAAGCCTGCCTGAAACGCCGAGGTATGGACAACTGCCGAGAAACTTCGTAAAAACGAAGTTGTTAATTAAAACGATACTGATAAATCCCAGCGCTAAACTAACCGCAAAATTCATAATATTACTCCTGTGTACGAATCTCAGGCTTTCTTTTTGGTGAGCTGATTAACGGCGCCGAGTGTCAGGCCCAGCGTAATAAACGCGCCGACGGGCATCGCCATCGCCGCCCACGGCGTGAACCAGCCGCCTTTGTCCACCGGGTTCAAAACAGTCCACACGGCCGTTTCCGAAAACGTGATACAGCCTGTGGATAAAATTTCCCGAATCGAGGCCAAAAAGCACAGCACAATCGTAAAGCCCAGTCCCATCGCCAGGCCGTCCACAGCGCTGACCCAAATTCCATTTTTGGCCGCACAGGCTTCGGAGCGGCAGATAATAATACAGTTGACGATAATCAGCGGGATGTATGCACCGAGTTTTTCGCTCATCACGGGCTGAAATGCCTTGAGATACATATCCGCGATAGTGACAAACGCCGCAATTGTTAATGTGAACATCATAATCCGCAGATGCGGCTTGAGGAGGTTACGCATCATACTGACGACGACGTTGGAGCAAATCAGCACGAAGACCACGCTGAGTCCCATCGTCAGGCCGCCCTTGACGCTGGTCGTTACCGCCATCGTCGGGCACAGGCCCAGCATCAGCCGCAGTACCGGAATCTCGTCCCAGAGTCCTCCTCGAAATGCCTTCCAGGCTGTCATTTGATTTTCCGTCATAATATCTCGACCTTTATTTCCAGTGCGGCAGTTGGCCGCGGGTTATTGTCCAATCAGCTTTTTTTGCTGCAACTGCTGTTTGATTTGCACGACATACGTATTCATAATATTGACCACCGCCTGACTGGTGACCGTGGCGCCGGTGATGGCGACGATTTCGCTGTCAATTTTTTTACTGTCGCCGATTTTGGTTAACGTGAATTTGCCGGCCGGGGCTTGTTTGTACTGCGCTTGGTAGAAACCGTTTTTAATCGTGATTTTGTCGCCGAAGCCGGGGGTTTCGCTGCATTGCTGTACGCCGAAACCGTTGAGTTTCGTAAAGCCGGCGTCAGCGGTGACGACTAATTTAATCTTGTCGGCAAAACCGCTTCCCTCGGCCAAAAACGCCCAGCCGATGCAGTTGCCCGCCGCGTCAAGACCTTTTCGCACGTCGGCCCCTGCCGTCTTGCCGTCACCCAGGTCGATAATGATTTTATCCTTATTCTGCAGCGGCTCAAATTTCATCGCTTCCGGCAGAAGTGCTTTGGCCAGGTTGCTGAATTTGTTGATTTCGTTTTGTGCAATTTTCGGCGCCCAGGCCGCATTGGCGACCGCCAGCAACGCCCCGAAAAAGACCGCGGATACCATCAGCAGCCAGCTTTCCCGGAAGAATAATTTTATACTATTGGACATTGGGGTTTTCCTCCCGCCGGTATCAGTCGGCAGAACCGATCAATCAATGGCGTTAGTGCGTTCATAATCAAGACCGCGTACATCACGCCTTCAGGGTATTCGCCTAATAATCGAATCAGCATAATCAGTACGCCGACGCCGACGCCGAAAATCCATTCGCCTTTGACTGTCAGCGGCGAAGTAACCGGGTCCGTGGCGATAAAGAACGCACACAGCATCATTCCGCCGCCGACAATGTGAATGACCGGACTGACATACGCTGCGGGCTTAATCAGCCAGCCAATCGCAGCGACGACCGCCGCCGAAATCAGAACCGCAAACGGAATCCGCCACGTGATGGTTTTGCGGATGAGCATATAAAGACCGCCCAGCAAAATCGCCAGGGCGCTGGTTTCACCGAGACATCCGCCTTCGTCGCCGAGAAACGACAGCTTAATCAAGGGATTGATTTCCGCAGCGTCTTTCTGTCCCTTGAGAATCATTTTACTCCAGCCCAGCGTCGTGGCCTGTGTGACAGCCTGAGTATTGGAAGCGGAGACAATCTTTAATCCTTCGTCTTTCATCGTGGCCGGAACAGTCCATGTTGTCATCAAGACACCAAAGCAGGCGGTCAGAAATACACGCGACGCCATCGCGGGGTTAAAGATATTATATCCCAGTCCGCCAAAGGGCATCTTGACAATCATCATCGCAAACAGGCCGCCGATGACGGCGACCCACCACGGCGCCATCGGCGGAAGCGACAACGCCAGGATAATTCCCGTCACTACCGCGCTGAGATCGCCGAGCGAATTGGGCTTTTTGCGAATCCAGTTACATATCCATTCGCCGACCAGGCAGCTTGCCACCGATGCAACGAGGACAATCTCTGCGTACTGGCGGAAGAACCACAACGCCGCGGCAACAGGAAACGCCAGCCCGATGATGACATCGAGCATCACCCGCCGGGTTGAAAGCGGCTGGCTGATATGCGGCGCCGGCGAAACTGTGATTTTACTGAGCATTTATGTTAATTCCTTTCGGTTATGTATCTCAGGCTTTCTTTTTGGTCCGTGCGACGAGCAGTTTTCCGGTCTTGATATAGCCGGTCAATTCGATATGAGCCGGGCAGACATAACTGCACGCGCCGCACTCGATACAGCCGGACATAAAATACTGCTGGGCCAAATCGAGGTTGTTGTGCTTGACGGCGTGGGCGATGCGCGTCGGGTTGAGATTTTCCGGACAGGCCGACAGGCAGCGTCCGCAGCGGATACAAGCGGTCTGCTGATGTTTGAATTTGGCTTCGGTTACCTCGGCGCGGGTCAGGAAAGTCAGCCCGCCGCTGGTCTTGGTCAGCGGCGTCGAAAGGTCGGCAATGGCGAAGCCCATCATCGGGCCGCCCATCACGACCTTGGCGGCCGATTCGTTCAGTCCGCCGCAGTGATTGATGACTTCCTGCACGCTCATTCCGACGGGGCAGTAATAATTGCCCGGCTTGGCGATGGCTCGGCCGGTCACGGATACGACACGATGTGTCAAAGGCTGTCCCAGCACAACCGCTTCGGCAATCGCCGCGGCGGTGGCGACATTAATCACCACTACGCCGATGGTCGGCGGAATGTTGTTGGTCGGTACCGTTTTATTCCAAATCGCCTGGATCAACTGCCGTTCGCCGCCCTGTGGATATTTGGTTTTGACGGGGACAACCTGAATATCCAAATCCGTGCAGGATTGAATTGCCTGCGAAAAGATTTCAATGGCCTCAGGCTTGTTGTCTTCGATACCGATTCGAACTTTTTCGACATCGGAGGCTTTTGCCGCCAGCCGGATTCCCGCCAGTATCTGCCACGTCCATTCGAGCATCATACGATAATCGCAGGTCAAAAACGGCTCACATTCGCAGCCGTTGACAATCAAAACTTCCTTGGGCATCGCAGGATTGGGTTCGATTTTAACCCTCGCGGGGAAACCCGCGCCGCCCATTCCGACAATCCCCGCTTCCTTGATCGCCTGACAAATTTTTTCTGTCGGCCATTGTTCTGGGCTGAATTTCAAATCAAACTTGTCGGCACAGGGTTTCTTGGGTTCGCTTTGGGGTGCGGTATCAATAACCACACCCATTGTCCGGCCCAGAACCGGATGCGGTGCAAGAACGATGTCTTTGACCGTGCCATCCACCGGCGAGTGTATTGCCGCGGAGACAAACGCATCCGAAGAGCCGATTTTCTGCCCGGCCTTGACCGCGTCTTTTTTGTTGACGAGGGCTTTGCAGGGGGCGCCGAGGTGCTGGCTGAGTAATACCGTCACCTGCTTAGGTGTTGGAACAACCTCAATCGGTCGGTCCTGACTGTACTGTTTACCTTCCGGCGGGTGTACCCCGCCCGGAAAAGTCGCTTTGGCACGTGTTTCCATTTAAGTGTTTTTCCTTTTCAGGACATTGTATGTGGCCGGAAGAATCTTTCCGGGTGAGCCGCCGAACAATAAAAACCACCACCGCCGCTGCCGCCAGGCCGATGGCAAGTTCAGTCAAGACCATCAGCTTTGCATTTTCGATCTTGTTTTTCAAAAAGGGTTGGGCGATTAAGACAGCGGCGACAAAAGCCGCTACAGGCACAATAAAGGCCGCGACCGCTTTGGAAGCTACATTTGGGCCTTCACTATGGCCCAGTTTTTCATAGACTTCCGTACAGCGGTCTTTTTGCTCACAGCCGTCGCAGTGCTTATCCATTCAGCGCCGCCTTATATATAAATAAAGATATTATTATAATCCAGGAAACAAAGGTTTGCAAGAGGAAAAAAATGGAAATTACCACTGCCGAAAACAACTGTAATGGATTAAGGAGATAGATTTTTCGATGAAAATAAAACAAGACCAGCTTAATACATCGTTCTGCAAGCTCAAGATTCCGTTTTTTGTATCTGCTCCAGTTGCAGGCTCAGGCGGTCGAGTTTTTTCTGTCCGTCGTCGTATTTGTTGGCGGCGTTGCGCAAATGGTTTCCTATTGTCCGCCAGTCGTCGGCGAATGTATTCCAGTCGCCGCTCAATCGCTGCAAGTTGGCGCGAATTGTCTCAGCCTGCTTCTCGATCGCCATCCCGTGCAGACCCATCACCACCGTCATCAAATACGCATACAATAAATTCGGCGACACCGGAATCACTTTCTTTGTGCGGGCGTATTCGGACAAGTCCGTCTTATCTTCGGCCTGGTGAACGATGGTTTCATAATAAACGTTCTCGGCCGGGATATACATCAGGGCAAAATCCAGCGTCCCCTCGTCGGATAAAATATAACTGTCGGCAATCTTTTCGATATGTTTGGTGACATCATTCAAAAACTGCTTTCGCAACTTCGCCCGGTCATCATCCGCCTGCGTCTCGGCCATTTTCTGAAACGATTCAAGCGGAAACTTGGCGTCTATCGGCACGGCATAATCGGCCAGTTTGATTAACGCGTCCACTTTTTTACCGCTGCGAAATGTATGCTGTAATTCGTAATGTTCCGTCGGCAGAACGGCTTTGAGAAGATTTTCGAGCGAGTATTCACCCATCAGGCCGCGCAGCTTGGGCGCCTGCAGGATATTTTGCAGTCCCCGCAGGTCAGTGGACAATTGAAGCATTTGCTTGCTGTGGCCTTCAATATTGCCCAACTGCTGTTTGAGGTCGCCGAGAGTCTTGGAGCTTCCCGTCAGAAACGTCGTCAGGTTCTGCTGGCCGGACTGGAGATTTTGATTGAGCGTCTGCCCCAGCGTTTCCTGACTGGTTCGCAGATTTTCCATCTGTTGGTGCAGCAGGTTGACCGTCGCACTCTGACCGCTCAGGTCGCGTCGCGTGGCCGACAGGGTCGAAATTAAATACGCCAGCAATCCCGCCACAGCAATCAGCAAAACAATTAAAAGTATCCACAACGCCGTTTGCATAATATTTCCCTCTTATTTCCTGTTTTCGCAGGGTGATTATACGTCAAAAACCACACCGGGCAAAGATAAAAGACGGATATTGCCTGAAAGGAGCCGGCGGGATAGAATAGAGACCTGCAATGAACAAAAAGCCTGAAAATACGAAAGGATGATGATATGCAGGATGCGGTACAACAAAGTGGAATACAACTTCCGCAAAGTGTGGATGCGTTGTGGATGACGGTGCGTGAATTTCTGGCGACCAACGGCTTGCAGTTGCTGATCAATGTTACCATGGCGGCGATTATTTTCTTTGTCGGCCGCTGGATTGCAAAGATTCTTTCTGATCTGATCGAAAAGGCATTGCATCATGCCCGGATGGATGCGACACTGGGCAAATTCATACGGAATCTGACGTATTTTGCAATGCTGGCTTTTGTGGCGATTGCGGCGCTGAGCCGACTGGGAGTGCAGACAACTTCGGCGGTGGCGGCTATTGGTGCCGCGGGTCTGGCCGTCGGGCTGGCCCTGCAGGGGTCACTGTCCAATTTCGCCGCGGGTGTGCTGCTGATTATTTTCAAGCCGTTTAAGGTCGGCGATTTTGTTGAAACCGCCGGCGCCAAAGGGACGGTGCAGGAAATTCAGATTTTTAACACGGTGCTGCATTCGCCGGATAATGTGCGAATCGTGATTCCCAACGCACAGGTCACCGGCAGCAATATTATCAATTATACCGCCAATGACAAACGCCGGGTGGATTTGGTCATCGGGGTTTCCTACGGCGATGATTTAAGCAAGGTTAAGCAAGTCATCCTCAGCGTGCTTTTGGCGGACAGCCGCGTGCTGCGCAGTCCGGAACCGGCGGTGGCGGTCTCCGCTCTGGCCGAGAGTTCTGTCAATCTTGTTGTTCGCCCGTGGGTGAAATCGGAGGATTACTGGCCGGTGTATTTTGACCTGACGGAAAAAATCAAAGTCGAACTCGAGGCCAACGGCATTACCATCCCATTCCCGCAGCGGGATATTCATATCCGCACCGGGCAGCAAAAAGTCTGAAGCCCAAACGGCACAACCGCCGATAAAACATAAATGAAAATCCGAAAAATAATTACGTTGATTGCTCTGATACCGCTGGGTATCGGGCTGATATATGTCGGCCGGGCGGTATATGAAGGCACGGCCACTATTCGCCAGCTCCTGACGGAGAATAAACAGCTCAAGCAGGCGATTACGAACCTGACCGCCGAAGAGCAAATCGGCTACGCCAAAGTCCTCCGACAGGAAACACGCGACGGCAAATTATTCACTACGCTGCGTTTTGTCGAAACCGACCGCAATGACAAGCTGCATAAAATCCTTGAAAAAGAATATACCGTCGAAGGCGATGTTGTTCATTTTGATGCGCTGATTGTCAAATTCGGGTCGCAGATGGTGCTGGACGGCAAGGCCCGCGCGATGTATCTGTGGCGGCGCGTCTATGGCGAAAAAATGCCGCCTGAGCAGGGCTTCGCCATCGAACAGCTTGGACAGGAGCCGGCACGCTATGAAGATGTGCTGAAACTGCTGCCCGCGCAGTACCGAAAACTGTTTTGGGAGCATATCTGGGACCTGGCGGATAATCCCGAATCGCTGCGGCAGTATGACATCGAAGCCGTCTATGGCAATGCGGTCTACACCCGCCTGCGTCCTGGGGTGATTTATGTTTTTCAGATTACTCCTTCCGGCCAGGTCTATCCGCAGGTTGTCCCGGAACTGTAAAGAATTTTGGCAAACGAATATTATGAAAGAAAGGCGACGATGTCAAAAACGGCAAAGAGTATTCTGTTGTTATTCTGCATGTCAGCGGCTGCATTTGGCCTGGGATACAATCCGCAAGAGGTTTTGGGAGCAGACCTGGAAGATATTACTACCGCCTTTTCGCCGCATCCGCCGGATTCAACGGTCGTGGGCATACAATGGCTGCATCACAAGGGCTGGTTCACGACTGCGACGGTCATTGCGCCCAATTACATCATCACTGCCGGCCACTGGAATACGTTTGATAGCTCCGACCCGAACTGGCCGATTGGATACCATCTCAGTAAACTGGGCGATGAGCCGCTTAAGGGGACTGAATATATCATCGTCGATGCACGGGCGGCGTTTGACGTTACGAAACCACAGTCTCGCGTGCCGACTCCGGACCTGATGATTTGCAGAGTCAAACGCACCGACCCTGCGGACCCCAATTCCTCGCCGGAGAAATATGCGTCGCTCAAAGACGCCAATTTTTCCCCCCCGTGGATTACGCTGTATGAAGGCTCCGGTGAAGTCGGGCTGATGATGACGACAGGCTCGTTTGGAAAGATTGAAAAATCCGCCAAAACATGGTGTGTCTGTAATGAAGAAGAAAAAAAGCTGATTCCGCAAATTCGCGGCGCAGGCACGCTGCACTGGGGCCGCAACAGAATCGTCCGCGCCGACAAGAATTATATTTTATTTAACTTTGATGCGCCGCAAACGGGTGATTATGTGCCCGGCGAATGTTACGGCGCATACGGCAGCTCCGGCGCTCCGTTGTTTGTCCAGGATGCCAAAAGAAACTGGACGCTGGCCGGGGTGATGACGACCTGTACCGGCGGAACGAGAATCAGCCAATGGATTGGATGGTTTAACACACAAATCCTCGATATGGAAAAAGGCATTCGTCCTCAAGCTTCCGGCAGGTAAACGCCATATTTCCGCTCAAACCCAGAACCCAAACCCAGAACCGAAGCAGGTCAGACACGCGTTTCAGTTGACACACGAATAAAGACAGGATATAGTGACGGCCATGCCAAGACCCAAGCGAATAGCTAAAGGAAATGTTGTATATCATGTGAGCAACCGTGCCAACGGCCGGCTCAGGATATTTAAGACGCCTGCCGACTTTGAAGCGTTTGAGCAGATTCTCGCTGAAGGCGTCGAGCAGTTTTCGATGCGTCTTTGCGGTTACTGCATGATGAGTCATCACTGGCATCTGGTCCTGTGGCCGCGAGCTGACGGCGACTTGTCGGCGTTTATGAAATGGATCACGGCCACTCACTCTCACCGCTGGCATGGGGCGCATGGAACGGTCGGGATAGGCCACCTCTATCAGGGGCGGTACAAGAGTTTTCCGGTACAGAACGGGACGTATTACCTGACGCTGATGCAGTACATCGAAAGCAATCCCCTGCGTGCCAAATTGGTCAAACACAGTCGGGATTGGCTCTACGGCAGTCTGGCCATCCGTACTGGCGCCGATAAACCGATTCAGTTATCCGACGGGCCGATTGTCTTGCCGAAACGATGGGCAAGCCTGGTGGACGGATTGGATGAAACCAGGGTCGGCGAGATTGAAACCTGTATCCATCGCGGCCGGCCGTTTGGCGATGCAAAGTGGACACAAAAAACGGCCGTCAAACTGTCTCTGGAATCGTCGTTAAGACCGACGGGAAGGCCAAAGAAAGAGGCAGAAAAATGAGACCGCTCAGAAAAAGCGTGTCTGACCCGCTTTGGTTCTCCCAGTGGTTAGCTGATTACTGATAGCTGACTGCCCTGGTATCGCGGTTTAAGAGCCTATTCAACAGCACCGTGTTCTTTTAGAAGCTCAACAATTTCAGTATGCCCTTTAAGCTGAGCAATGGACAATGGGGTATAATCTTTTCCGTCTGTATACTGTGATTTTACGTTAACATCGGCTCCAGCATCCAACAAAAGCTTGACAATTTCTATGTTCCCCTTCTCTGAAGCAGTGAGTAGTGGAGTCACACCTTTTTTGGGACCGACGACATCGACATCGGCTTTGGCGTCAAGCAGGAGTTTGACAATCTCGGTGTGGCCGAGCGCAGTTGCAATCAAGAGTGCTGACGTATGATTTTGACCGATGATATTGACATCAGCCCCGGCGTCCAGCAGCAGTTTGACAATCTCGGTATGGCCCTTCAGTGAAGCTAAGAACAGCGAGGTCGAATCATGTTTGTCCGTGCTGTTAACATTCGCATTGGCTTCCAGCAGGAGTTTGACAGGCTTAATATGGCCTTGCAGTGATGCCATTATCAGTGGAGTTGCACCAGTATTTATATCTGCAGCATTGGTATTGGCTCCGGCATCCAGCAGCAGCTTAACAGTCTCGCTGTGGTCATTCTGTGATGCCATCCACAGTGAAGTAAGGCCTTCGGGATTGGCAGCATCAACATTTGCTCCGGCGTCCAGCAGTAGTTTGACTATCGCTGTATGCCCTTTAGACGATGCAGTCCACAATAGGGTAGTACCGGCATCATCTCTATCGTTCACTGATATCGTTGGTTTATCAATCAGTGATTTGACCTTTTCTACATCACCGTTTTCTGCAGCAACCAACAATTCTTCCTGCAGCTCTTCAAAATAACTCTCAGGATAACGTTGTTCTTCCTCTTCCTGACAGCTTTGGAATAACAGCAGGGATAACAGCAAGCAAAGATTAAGTAAAATGATGCTATTAAACTTTTGAGTTTCCATAACAATACATCCTTAAAATGGGTTGCTATTACCAAATCCTAAAACTCCTCAATAAATCTACAACCGCCGGCAAAGCCAGTCAAGTGTTATTTATCCGCATCTCTGATCACGTTTTCAAGCGACTCACTTGGTCGTGGTTCCAAACAAAGCAAAAGCCCTCCCTAAAATGAGTGAACCAAAGCGGGTCAGACACGCTTTTCAGTTGAAAAGCGGATAAGGAATTAGCGGCCAGATGTAATGTCGGCAGCACACCGACGATATTTATTAACGGCCTGAAACTGGCCGACCGTTTATGAGACGGCTATCACGGCCGGATTAAACGGATTTTGTCTTCACAGGGCAATACTGTCAGCCGGGCAAAATAATGAATCAAAGTAGTCAATCACCAATGAAGGGCTGGCGCAATGCCGGCTCTTTTTTTGTTGTGTTGAAGCGGACAATTCAATCGCGGGAATCCAGTTGCGGAGGATTTTTCAGGCGATATAATATCTGTCGCTTCGCTTCGAAGTCAAAAATCAAAAGGTAAAAGGCAAAATTAAGGACGGCCCTGCGGGCCGGAGCGACACAGAATAATGGTCGAGGAATTCATCGCAAAAAAGAGGTATTTCTTTGCGGGGATGAATATCCGAAGGTTACGCAAAGGAACCGGCGCGGAAAAATTTCTCCGGTTTGGCTGGCGGCCGGCGGTGGTGGGGATGGTGTTGTTTCTGGCCGGGTGCAACGCGCCCAAAGAGCATCTGAAACAATTCAACTGTATGTATCAGCAGGGCAACTTGGCGGGGGCGAGAGTTTTCTGCGAGCAGGAAATCAAAGACCCAAACAAACCCAGAGGTGAAGATTTACTCTGGGCTTTGCAATTGGGAGCCGTCAGCCGGATACAGAAAGATTATTCCGGCAGCACCCTGTGGTTTGACCGCTGCGAAGATATGTTTAAAGTGTTCGACCCGCAAAGCCGGGAAACCGACATCATCGGCACGACGTTAGTCAACGACAACATCATTCCCTACCGCGGGTGGACATACGACGGCGTTCTGGTCAATACTTATAAAGCCCTGAATTTTATGGCGCAGGGCGACAACGACAACGCCCGCATCGAATTTAACCGCGCAATGGAACGCCAGACACGGGCCAAAGAAAAATTCAGCGCCGAAATCCAAAAAGAAAAAGATAAGAAGGATAAGGCCAACGCCCAAAGGCAGGTTGATTATAATAAAACGACAAACAGCCCGGACGTTCAGCAAAAAATTAAAGAGGCATATCCCGGCTTATACGATTTCGAGGCGTATCCGGATTTTGTGAATCCATTCTCGACGTATCTTGCGGGTGTTTTCTTTACCGCCATCGGTGACCCGGCCAAGGCGAGGGATTTATTGCGGGAAAGCACGGGAATGCTGTCGGGAAATCGTTATGTGCAAAGCGATTTCGAAGCGGCGGAACAATGGATGGGAACCAATAAAGCCCCGGAGCCGACAGTATGGGTCTTCTTTGAAAATGGCGTCGGGCCGACAAAAGAGGAATTTCGAGTCGATTTACCGTTATTTTTGTTCACGGGCAAGGTGTATTACGCCGGGATTGCGTTGCCGAAATTAGTGCAACGTCAGGCGGCCTGCGAGCGTCTTACTATACAATGCGGAGGCAATTATTACCCGACGGAAATTGTCGGCGATATGGACCGGGTGGTCCAAACGGAGTTTTCAAAGGAATATCCGTGGATTTTGACCCGTGCGATTATTGCCGCGGGAGCCAAAGCGGCTGCGCAGTATGCAATGACGGAACAGAATAACAGCAGCGGTGCCCAGCTTGCGGCAATCGCTATGGCAATGTACAGCTTTGCCACCACGGCGGCGGACGTGCGAATCTGGTCGGCGATGCCGAAGAATTTTCAGGCGGCGAAGATGCCGATGCCCGCCGACGGGAAAGTGACGATTCAGACGCCGCAGGGATATTTGTACCCCGTGACAATTAGGCCTTGCAGATATGCCATCGTTTATATTAAAATAGTATCACTTTCAAATGAACCGGCAGTGGATGTGATGACCTATTAAAAAAAATAAAAATCCTTTTGCGAAAGGGGCTTCTATGAAAAAGACAATAGTGGTGTTGAGTCTTATTATTTTAGCGGCAGGATGTTATCAGCAGCACGACCCGGCGGTGAAACTGCAATCGCAAGTGCGCAGCGATTCGCTGGACAATAATATCATCACGCGTCCCATCGGCGCCGTGGTAAGTTTTCTGATTGGCCAGAACATCAAGGTCAATAATATCAAAGAAGCTCGCACGCCGGAAGGATTTCTGGAGGTGCAGGTCAGCGGCCGCAATGAATCGGCGTTTAAGAAGCGATTTGAATACCGCACGGAATGGCTGGACGCCAACGGAATGATCGTTGATTCGATTATGAGCAAGTGGATGCTCGTGTCCGTGCCGGGCAATTCGGATTTCAGCTTTAAGGTCATTGCCCCCAATCCGAGGGCGGCGGATTATCGCATCAATACGCGCGTGGCGAAAAATATGGATAAATAAAACAAATCAACGAACTATTTCAGGAGATTTTCAATGAAGACATATTTCAGTGCGGCGATGATTGTTGTGGTGTTGGTGTTGGCCGGGTGTACCCCGCCGACAAAGACCATTGATACAACCAACGACGAAGGCAAGGCGGTGATGGGGCTGGATTACCGTGATTTTGACAAGGCGGCGGTCGAGATGGTGCAGTCAATGATTGCCTCCGGCGTGTTCAAGAAACCCGACGGCAGCCGGTATGTCGTGACGACGGCCACGGTGCTCAACGACACAATGCAGCGGATTGATACCGAGCAATTGACCTTCAAAATCGAGCAGGAACTGATGAACAGCGGCATGGTGACGATGAGCTCGGCTGTCGGCGGCAGAGGCGCGGTGGAAACAGGTGGTACTGGAGGTGGCAAACGTGGACCCGACGGCGCTCCCGACCAGATGGTGCATCAGATGCGCGAGCTGCGCGATTCGGAAAAAGCCGATGAATTCAAACCGGGCACGCTGCCCGGCAAGGGACAGATTCTCGCGCCGGAATTAAGCATCTCCGGCAAAATCCTCCAGCGCAATGTTCCGTATGACAACAATCTCCAGCAGGTCGAGTATTATTTCCAGCTTCGCGTCTCTGAACTGGCTTCCGGCACGACCTACTGGCAGAAAGAAACACTCATCGGCAAACGCGGCAGCAAAAAAGTTGCACCGTGGTGACAACAAAGTCAAAAGTTAAAAATCAAAAGTCAAAAATGAAGAATCCGCCGAGGGCGGATAACTATTTAATCGGACAAATCGAATGGATTTGTCACTATCTCGTTGCCCGATAAGGGCAGGGAGGGAACTATGAAAAAATTGGTTTTGTTAATAATGATGTGTTCAGCCTGTTCTGTTGTGTTTGCGGCGGAGAACGTCGTGCAGACGGAAGTCAAAGGGCAGGGGGTCACACGCGACCTGGCGATTCAAAATGCCCTTTATCAGGCGGTCTCTCAGGTGCAGGGCGTCGCGGTCAGATCTGAAATGAGAGATGCTGTTGTTAGAACCGGCCACCGTGACATCGAGCGCGATCCCGATGCAAGCGGAAAATTAACCATAGTCCACCCGGCAGGAATAATCACGGAAGACATTGACGGGCTTGAAAAAACCCGCGATGAAGTGAAGGTGAAGACCCGTACGTTAACTCCCGTGACACGGACCGAAGCCAAAGGTCTGGTCAAATCATACGAAGTCGTCAGCGAAAAAGAAATCAGCCCCAAAGTCTATGAAGTAGTACTGAAAGTCCAGGTCTATGACTATCAAAGTCCTGAAGACACCAAAAAACTTCGTGTGGCGATATTTCCGTTTGAAGCGGCAGTCCCGGCCAGGCTGATAGTCAACCACGAAAACGGCTCTTCTGAAATCCGGGAGCTTGCTTCCCAGCAGCGTCTCGGCGAACAGTTCAGTCAGTATCTGAATACCATGCTGGCCCGCAGTGACAAATTCACCGTGCTGGACCGTGATACCCAGACCGCGATTCAGAAGGAAAAAGATGTTCTGCAGGGCAAAGACATCCAGAAAATAGATGAAACTCCGATTGGAGCCCCGCTGGAAGAACAAATGCGTCTGGGCGAAACTCTCGGCGCTGATTATATGGTGGTCGGTACAATCCCCCAGATGAAAATTACCGTGGAAGAAAAATACAACCCCGTTATTGGCTCGACGACGCGGCGGTTCACGGCCATCCTCGAAGCGGAATACCGGCTGATTGTCGGTCCGACCCGGCAGGTCGCCGCCTCCGACCAGCTTCGCATCAAACTCGAAGATCAGCAGGTCAAGGCGCTGATGGAAAAATGGGAATCGGACAGGATTGATTATAACGAAATGGAACAAAACCTGGTGCGGCGTGCCGCCGGACAAATTACGGATATGGTCAGCGATTACCTGCAGCCGGTACGTGTCGCCGCGGTTAAAGACGGCGGGATGCTGATTCTCAACCAGGGCGGCAAGCGGTTTGCAGAAGGCGATTTGCTCGAAGTCAGCCAGATGGGCGCCGATGTTATCGACCCGGAAACCAAAAAATCGCTGGGCAAGGAAGTCTCCATGATTGTCACCGTCAAAGTTACCAAAATTCTGCCGCGGATGTCGTATGCGATGCTGACGCAGGGTGTTGCGTCCGATGCTTTGGTCGGCGCCGTTTGCAGGCGGATGAAAACGGATGATACGGTTGTAATGCCCAAGCGTTCCAGCGGTGTTCAGGAGACCAGCTCCGGCGGGGTAAAATTGCCGTTTGATAATCGCGGCGGTTCACAAGTGACGAAAGATAAATAAAAAACGATCCTTTTGATTTACAGGCGGGCCAGGGAGGGCTCGCTTTTTTTATGCGCCCTCATCATAGTACAGCCGCCTTTGGCTGTGTCGCCCGTCCCGGCATCCGCAATCAAGGATAAAATCGGCTTGCTTGCGCTTGCCGCTGCTGGCGGGGGGATGGTTTCCATCTATTCAAAATGTTCGAAGGGCTTTCCCGCGACGGAAAACGGCCTCTGTCTGCCGATGCTGTTGAGCAGGCCCAGGGCGATAAAATTAACGATAAGGCTTGAAGCCGCCGTAGCTGACAAACGGCAGCGATACCTGTGCCCGTCGCTGGGGCCTGTCTTCAGTTTCCTGTGGTTCCAGCGGGTTCTCGTTCATCGGGCAAGTCCTTTAAGGCTGAAAGGTTCGAACAGGCCGTAATCGATCGTGTGATACTGTTGGCCGGGCGGGGGGCCGTTTTCGGGGCCTTTATGGAACATCCTCGGCCAGGCGCTGCCAAGCTGGTCTCCGGCATGATGCGGGCCGAGCGTGTTCTTGAGCGTGCCGGTGACAATGACCTCGATCGTATTGGTCCCGGGACCAATGAGATTCGTTACCTCACATCGCCAGGGGCGGTATCCGATATACCCCGCCGATCTGCTGTTGACCTTGACTTCGGCGACACTGCCATACCATTTCTCCAGTTCCACAAAGTATTTTCCGCGCGACTTGTCAATATCAAATGTCTGTGTATAGGAAACCCCTTCGGCGTAGAATGGGCAGCCCTGCTGTTTCCAGCTTCCTGTGTTCATATCCGAGCCGCTGCCCACAATGGTAAAGCCCGAATCAGTCTGCGTTAAAGCAAACTGGCCGAGTATATAGGCAGGTTCCAGCTCATGATAGATTGTAAAAGGCGATGCCTTGATTCGCACCGTATTTTTCCCCAGCTTTGCGGTCTCGGTAATATCGATCCTGCCGAACGACTTATCCAGCCACCACATCCCTTTGGCGGCGGCAACTGTCCTGCCGTTACAGGTGATTTCATACAAATCAGCCCTTTCGATTACGATCCACAGTTTCTCAGGCAGTTGTTGTTCGATGTTAAAATGATACTGCGCCTCCAATCCGCTGCCTTGATCAAACGTCTTGTGGATGCATTCGTCGCGGAACTGCACGGCATTGTCCCATGGATTACGCTGCAGCCCATTCTGCTGGAACGCGAACTGATTGGCCTTGTAAAAATAACTATTTTCCTCCGTCTGACCGCCCGCCGAAACATCCATGTAATCGACGGTCAGCACATTGGGGCCGATCCGCCTGGCCGTAAGTGACCCATTTGCCTTTAACGTCTGAACATTTTCTTCGACAGGCGCATTTTTACCGTTGGATTTATTCGAAAGAAACAGCAGCAGGCTTCCGCAGGGAGCCAGATCAAATTCGGCTCTGAGATTTGCATTGACTTTTGCGAAAGGATAAGGCGATATCCTGCCCGTTGCCGGATCCCACTGCTCGATGCCGCGGCAGGCCGACTCAATGGTTCCCTTCGCCGGCGATTCGATGCTCGTATTGGTCAGGAACAGCAGTTGGCCATCCTTAAAGTGTCTGCGTTGATGAAGCAGAATGCCTCTGTCGCCGTCGCTGCGATGGATTTTAAAACCTCCGCTGCCGCTCGATGCCAGCCGTGCGGCCAGCGCGTCGGCGTCAACCGTTTCCCAGCGCTTTGAGCCGGCCAACCGGGCGCCGTCTTGCGACTCTTTACCGTCCACCCTGGCCGGGGCCTGGCCGCAGCATAACACGATGCCCCCGTTTTTCAGATAGTCCTGGAGCAGATTTATGGTCTTGCTGTTGAGATTTTCGGTAAACGGCGAAATCACCACCGTATGATATTGCCGCTGGCCGATCACAAATTTATCCCTGTCGATCCGGCCGTGGCGGGCAATAATATCTTCGCATCCAATATCGTACTCGACCTGAGCCTTGGACATTGACGTAACCAGTTGCTGAAAACTGTCGCCGATCCTCTTGAGTTCCTCACCCATCCCCTGGTACATCCATGCTGTCGAAGTCGGCTCGATCACCACGATCTCGTTGAGTTCTCGTCCCTGCGACAGGGCCGCCGACAAACGCGAAAAATACTCCGCCATGATATGATAAGCCTCCCACCACGGCTCATGATACGAAAACGACTGGGGATGATCATGCTTGCGAGCCCCGCGAATAGTGACATAGGACAAATGCTCATCCATCGTATTGATTCCAAGCACATAAAGCCAGTCTCCGATTCGCTTCATATCTTCAAACCGCAGATCCCAGCCTCCCGCGCCATACGCCTCACACAGCGTCCGCTTAAGCCCTAATTGATTGGCCACGCTCGATAATTCCTTGACGATCCGTACATTGCCGAACTGCGCGTTGGTTTTCTCGTTGTATTGATTCATCAGCACATCGATCGCCGGCCTCTGGTGCCATGCGTACATTGCCATATTGTCGCTGCCGGACGAAGCGCCAGGCCAGCCGTGTTCCCAGTAATGACCCGTAAATTCAAGGTTATGCTGGTCGCAATATTCAAAGCATGGCCTTGCCCAGCGGTCGATAAACAGTTCAAGCAGGACCTGATAATAATCATGCCTGACCCGTTTAAAATCGCCCACAGGCCGAAACAGGCTTGGCAGATGATCCACCAAACTGTAAGCCCAACGCTTTTGAAATGCCTCCGGCAGATCGCCCGTCCAGTGCAGCCCGCCTGCCGGCGTTAAATGAGGTTCATCGGTAAACACACCCGGGACGCGTTTTCCGAAATGCTCCCCGATCTGGCGCTGATAGGCCCCCATGGTTATTTCAAGAAATTTCTCCGTGACGCCGGGCTTGAGCAGATCAACATAATACTTGCCCCCTAACCACGCACTCGGCTTGGCGTATTGCATCACGACCTCAAGATAATCGCCGTCAAGCAGAGATTCATTTGAACGTATCCGGCTGGTGACGTTGACAGCCTTATCCCCGACAAGTTGATACACGGCAACCGTGTCTTTGGAGGCTTTTGGCGGCTGTTTATGGTCCCGCGTCACGATCCCGACTCCGCGCGCCTCAGGCATGGCGTCCGGTACCAGCCCGCCTGCAAATCCGGATGGATACGAATTCTCATCGTATATCCAGACATTCATATCCAGCCGCTGGGCCTCTTTGAGCGCCAGTTTCCATAACCGAAACCATTCGTCAGACAAATAAGGAGTCATTAATCCCGGCCGGGGATGTATGAAAACCTGCTTGACCTTCTGCCGGGCAAGATCGTTCATCGTCGATACAATCTGTTCATCGGTCAGCATATCGTTCCAGACCCAAAGCGGAGCCGAACTGTATTCGGTCGGCGGCGCTGCGAATAATTTTCTGGCCGCGTTTACGCTTACATCGTTTTCTTTTTTGATTACGATTTGCCTTGCATTAACAAGTGTTAGATAAAAACAGCCAAAAACGCAAAAAAACAACATATACTTTCGTATTTCCGCATGATACATCATAATCTCCTTGCCTTTCTGCATTATTATAGTGCTCCTGGTTGAAATTTTTTAAGCCCCAGGCGTTCCCGTTCTCAGAAAGGTCGAAGGAATCGCGGGGTTCCGGAGTTCCGGATTACATTATTATTGTTAACTATCCCGTCGCTTATGCTCTATTATTCAAAATGCTCAAAAGGCTTGCCTGCGACCGTAAACGGCCGCTGCCTGCCGATGCTGTTGAGCAAGCCCAGGGCGATAAAATTAACCACAAGACTTGAGCCGCCGTAGCTGACAAACGGCAGCGTCAGGCCCGTAATCGGCATCAGGCCCAGCGTCATACTGATATTGATAATCACCTGCACGGCGAACATGGCAATGATGCCCACCGCCGTCAGCCGCGCGAAGGGGTCGGTGTTAAGCCATGCGATTTCGGCGCCGCAGGCGAATAAGACGGCATAGAGTCCCAGGACCAGCAGTCCGCCCCAGAAACCCCATTGATGAGTAATCATCGCGAAGATAAAGTCATTATGCCGTTCCGGCAGATATTCGTATTCGCTATAGGGTCCTTTGCCGAAACCATAGCCCCAAAGTCCGCCCGAAGCGACGGCCTGCTTGGAATGGAGCAGGTGATAACCTTCGTTTTTCTTCCAGTCGCGCAGACGATTTGACGAGCCGACGAGAATTTTGGCCAGCCGCGGGTGATTGGAGGCGGCCTGAAAGATTTTGTCATTTTGCAGCAGCATACATGAGATGCGCATCTTCTGGTAATCGTGCAGCATATTCCACAGGAGCGGACTGACGAGTATTGCCATGGCGATAATCAAAAGCAAATGACGGACTCTTGCCCCGGCCACAAACAGCATCGCGAACAGCATCGGCATCAGCAATAACGACGTTCCCAAATCCGGCTCTTTTAAAATCAGCGCCATTGCCAGCAGCGTCAGCGCGAACGGCGCCGCGAGGCCGGACAGATGACGATAATTTTTGCGAAACCGCAGATACCACGCCAGCGCCAGAATATACGCGATTTTGCAGAATTCGGACGGCTGAACCTGAACATACTGGCTTGCCGTTCCGATGCGAATCCATCGGCGAGATCCTTTGACTAATGGAATAAACGGCATATCCACAAATTTATCCAATAATAGCACCATCAATAACACTAAAAATGAGGCATAAATCCAGAAACTGGCCGGGCCAAGCCTGCGGTAGTCAATCAAATTGATTGCCAGGAAGACCAAAACTCCCACCACGGCATAAACCAATTGCCTTTTCCATGCCCCGTCTTCGGCCGATGAGTCGTCCTCGGCCGGCGCTTCGGATTGCGCAATATCCGCGTCGTTAACCTCTTGTTTTTGCTGGACTTGAGAAACAAAAGGGTGTCCCGCCGCATAGATGCTTGCCAGACCGATGGCAAAAAGTCCGAAAGCCGACAGGAGCATGATGATGCGGGTCATCGTCAGCCGACCGGAAAAAACAGTCGTAAAAAGCTCAAAATTCATAGTTAAAAACCAAAATCCCAAATACAAGACACGGAATGTCTTGTCAATGGTGTCCTATTATATGCGGCCTGCTCTGTATTCTCAACTATTAACTCGTAACCTTATAATTCCCGAATTCTCAATACTGAAAATCGCCTTTTCTGCTGGTTTTATAAAAAAAATTGACTTTTTTTGAAATTTCTTCTTGCATTCGATTTGCGTTTATAGTATTATCAGCGTTGTAAGATGCGTAGAAATCCCGAGAATAACATGGATAAGTACGGATTAGGGTTATTGCGGGAAAGCTTTGAAAATAGATTTGGGGTCATTCAGTTGGGGGAAACTGGAGAAAAGGGTGTTTTAGGTTTGTCCGGACAAGTGAAGGCAAACTGAAATTTGAATAGTTTTGCGTATAATCATTTCCCTTTGGGTATGAGAGCCTAAAGGGGGTGATGAGAGATAAGAGAAGAGAAAAAGAGAAAAAGAGAAATGGATGGTGTCAGATGAAAAAAATTCTTGCAGCGCTTCTTGTACTCGCCCTCGCAATCCCGGCAATGGCCGATGTGGCTGTGACGGGGACCGATCTGGGCAGCGGTCATCTTCAGATTAAAGTCGCCCCGACGGGCGGAGCGTCCGTTCGCGGTGTCGCGCTCAAATTGACGCGTACCGCCGGTAACGCATACATCGATGCGACCACCGATGCGACCGCAACACAGTTTAACACGTTTATTGATTATGCGTTCACGACCGGCGCCGGTTACACTATCGGCTCGGGCCATTGTCTGGCCAATCCTACTGCGGCCGGCGTGCTGGCAGCTTTTCCCGCCTCGACGTTTTCTCTCTGTGCGGGGTATCTGGACCAGAGCGGCGGCAAGGCCGGCGTGACGGTGGACAGCTTCTTTGATATCTTCTTTGAGATTTCCGTCGATTCGACGTTTACTGTTGAGCTGGATCCGCTTCGCGGCGGTATCGTGGGCGACACCCTCGGCACCGTGACAGTTCAGTCTCCAATGCTCGTTGCTGGCAATCCGCCGGAAACCATTTCCAAGCCGACAGTCGCAAAAACGACGGCTGCACCGGCTATTGCCGGCAGAGTCAACGGTGGTCGAGTTGAAACGTTCGTAGCCAGCGGCGCGGCCAGCAATCTCGGCCATGCCCTTGAATATCAGTTCACATGGGGCGATGGCAATGTTAGCACTTGGGGTGCTGCGACTCAGACCTATACTTACACCTATGCGGCCGCTGCCACCTACAATGTGACAGTTCAGGCTCGTTGTATCGCGCATCCCGCTGTAGTCTCTGCGATGTCGGACGCTTTAGCCGAAGCCACCGAAGCCGTGAAGTCCACCGCGACATTCTATGCGGCGTGGGCACAGTTTGGCAGACTCAATTGCTGGGCTTTCAAGAGAAACTGCCGCGGCGATGCCGATGGCGTCCTGAATGCTGCGGGTAAGGGCGGTGTTCCTCCGGCCCACTGGGTTGGCAGTCCTGACTTAGGTATTCTGGCGTCTGCGTGGCAGAAGGCTGATGCAGATCTTACTGGCAACAGGAGTTGTGCGGACTTTGACCGTATTAAAAATGCAGCGGGTAAAGGTGGTATTCCTCCGGCCCACTGGGTTGGCAGTCCTGACTTAGGTATTCTGGCGGCGTCTTGGCAGAAAGCAGAGGCTCTGACTCCGGTTTGCGGCCAAACGAATTATTGGTACTGGACAAATTAAAAAATGACACACACTTCACACGAAGTTAACGTTAACGGTAGTTTGTACAAACAGAAAGTGAAATTAGAAAGGAGTACGATGATGAAGAAGTTTTTAGTATTAGCTCTGGTTCTTGGTGTTGTGGCTTTGACCAACGTAAGCATTGGTGGATTGATTTTGCAGCTTTCCGTTGATGGCGTGGTCAATGGAGCAGGTATCCCACAGGAAGTTACACTCACGCCGTCCGATACCATACTGGTCGATGTAACTGCCACGTATGTGGAGCCGGCTGCCCCTGAAGGTCTCTGGCTGGGCATTGAACCCATACAAGGAAGTGGTGAATGGGTTGTGGGAACAAAGCATCTCTATCTTGCTGTTGCAGGGAGTACCGCCGTTCTTAGTGATGGCGGCTATGGCGAACTGTGGCTCAACGTTGCGTATCCGACTCCTCCGGGAATTGGTACATGGGCTAATGGTACACTAATGGATGTGACTTTCCGTTGCACCGGATTAGGTGATGTCATGATTAACCTGTATGACTATACGGGTGCCACTGTGCTCGACAGCATTTTGATTCACCAGGTTCCCGAACCCATCACGATGGTTCTGCTGGGTCTTGGCGGTCTGTTTCTGCGGAAACGCTAAGAGGTTCATTTTACCAAGAACCGGAAACGTAACTTAAGTGTGAGAAGAGGTCCCTGACACGGGGGCCTCTTTTTTTTTGTTGTTTTACAGCGGGCTTGCTGATATTTTAATAAAGCGGTTTGATGGCAAAAATTATAATTCAACAATCCATTTAAGGAATGCAATGGTGAAAAGAGCATCTTCTTTATTTGCAATTGCGATTGCCGGAATGGTTATCGGTGTTCTGTTCATGGCCGGGTGTCAAAGAACGCGGCAATCCGAAGGGGCAGCGAACAAAATAAAAACTGGAAAAGGGCAAACGGTCGAAATAAAAAATGGAACGGGGTTTCCCGAAGAACTGGCCGGCACCTGGTGGTGTAAGACAAATAACTGGGAAGTCATTCTCGAAAAGAACGGTACGGTATCCTGGATTCTCTATCCTCTGGCCGGGGCCTGGATGGAGCCGGGAAAGACACTGGAAGTTCCGATGCAGATGGATCGGGTCTCGATCTATGCCGCGGGTCCGTGGAAGGCCGTGTACGATCATAAAAATTCCGTATTTTCGATGGAAATCGTTATTCCTTTCTTTGAAATTGGGATGGGCAAGGATACGCTGACCGGGGACAGCAAAGATATCTTTACCGGGCCTATAGACCCGGTAAAAAAGATATGGGAGGCTGAATGGTTCAGTACAGCCACCTATATTGTCAATACACCGCAATTAAAAGATCACGAACTGGAAAAGGAAGATCCCAATAGAGGAACCGTCATTTTCGAGAAGGTGGATGTCAAGTATTAATCTTTGGACGGTCCTGTTTTTTCTTTTTGCTGCTGGAGGGAGGCAATGTATCGCTGGATTTGCTGTGTGTCCTGGCCGGAAGACGCCATCATCCCGATTAACTGCTGACAAACAGCGATTGCTTCATCATACCGTCCCTGGTATTCAAGAGTTTTGGCGAGATTGTCATACGATTCGAAAGCGGAAGGATTGAGTTTTATAACTTGCGAGAAAGCCTGTGAAGCCGAAGCAAAATCTCCTGTCGTGGCGTATGCGTTTCCGAGATAGGCGTAAGCCGTCGCGGTGGGGTTCTCTGCGGTTTCTTTCTGTAAAGCTTCAATGGATTTTTTAAGCTGTAGATTTGCCTGTTCTTCTTTACCGGATTGCCTGAGAACTAAACCTAAATTAAAATAAATACTCCCGATATTCCCCTTGTTTTTTTGGGATTCGTTGTAATCAATTGCTTTCTGAAAAGCCCAGGCGGCTTTTTCCCGCTCTTGTTGAATGGCATAAATCATTCCGATTTCATTGTAGACCTTAAGAGACAGCCTGTCCTGGGTCTTAACCGCATCCTGATAAAAGGCAATGGATTTATCGAACTTGCCGCTTTTTTTGTTTTCTACCGCTAAATTCATATATTTTGTCGCGAGAAAGTCATCGGCGCTCTCACGTACAACCGGCGCAAGAAGGTTTTCAACCGGCGCAAAATCATCGGACAATACAAGGCTTTTTGTTCTTGTTTCCAATGTTCCCAGCTCTTCCTCATTAAGCTGCCAAAGGCGGATTTTCCCTTTTGTAAAACCGGAAATGATATTGCCTATGGAAAAAACTTTTTTAGATGCGACAACGACAAAAGCACTTCGCATCGAATAGGGCGTGCCTTCTTCGGTAACGGCTGAAACATACGGAAAGGTTTTCTTCAGTGTATTTACAACAGAACCGAGGAAGAGTCCTGAATCGAAAACATCGATCAAATTGACCATATAGACGCCGTCGGGGGTGAGTATTTCGGAAATTTTATCCGTAAATTCTTTTGTGACCAACTGAAAAGGGACGGAATAATCATTGATCGCATCCTCATAAATAAAATCGTAAAGAGGGATTTTCTGTCCTGAAGATCGCTTGTATAACAGCTCATCCACATAATTTCTTGCATCTAACGAGATAGAATTAATTTTGGTATCCCTGCTCAAACCGAATGCGGCCATGGCGGCTTCAGTCACTCCCGGATCAATCTCGACAACATCCACGCTGCTTTCCGACCAAAGTTTTTGAAGATATCTTGGATAGACATATCCGCCGCCGCCGATGATCATAAAGCGGGGTGTTTTTTTGTCTTTTGCGAGTCCTTCTGTAACCGCCGCATAGATCCTTGTATAAAAATACTGTAAGCTATCCGGATTATCAAGAAGTATTTCACTGTGCTTTAATTTGTCCTGGTGAAAAGCCAAGTGGTTTGGATTGTCGTCAATTTTTTTTACAGCGACATAACAATAGGCTGTTTCATCTTCATAAATAACCGAAGAATCCGGTTTTTCACGGAGTAAAAGGGTCGTCCCTAATTCCTGAGCGGCGGAGGCCTCAGTGGAGCTTAGAAAAAAAAAGACAATCAGAATAACGGCCCATAGATAGACCGGCCAGGACTTGACGCGATAGGCGACAGCCATCAGGAGAAGTATAAAGGCTATAGTCCATATAATGGCGATGGTTCCCATCGCGGCAATGAGGTAAAACCCGGCAAGAAAGGTTCCTGCGATACTGCCGGCGGCGCCCCACGCATATATTGTACCTATGGTTTTACCTGTTGCCAGCCCTTTATCGAGAGCCATTTTGGCCACAACGGGGCTGATAGTACCCAGAAGCACGGAAGGAAGAAGAAAGACCATGGATACGTGTAAAAAGACGCGAACCGGCCAGCTAAGCCGCCACAGCCAAAGCCAGTCACCAACCACATTATTCAGGATGACGATGACCACGCAGGCAATGGAGGCCAGACAAAACAGGGCCGAGAGAGTTTTACGGGGCTGGAATTTATCTGCGAGACGGCCGCCGAGATAGTTGCCGATGGTGATCCCGGCCAGGACAACTCCAATCGCAGAAGTCCATGTATATAGCGAAGAACCCAGATAGCGTGCAATAAGCCTGCTGGCAACCAACTCGATTATCATAATGCAGGCGCTGGATATAAAGACGGTTAAACTCGGGATTAAAAGCGTAAAACCCTTTTTACTATTGCCCATTGTCAAGTCCTTAAAAAGTGATTTTGGAAGTTATTATATCAGGGAAAACAAATGCGGCAAGTACTAATAGTATGCGGTTACCCATTTTGAAACAGGCAGGTAAAATCTTCGTAGTTCACCCAAAAAACGAGAGTGATGAGTTTACACCGTTGGTTTGTTGTCTGGCGATAATTATTGAACTTTTAAGAATTTCCTGTCCTGAATATCATAGCCGTTGTCGAAGAACAGGCGAACTTCATAGTCCCCCGGCTCAAGAACGGAGGTAAACGTTACAAAGCCTTCTGTTATGCCGGGCGTGCTGATTTGAGTGCCGTCCGTATAATACCAGTCTATTATCACTCCCGCATAAGGCTCTATAGAAGCTCCTTTTGCGCACAATCCCAGCCAGTCAAACTGATTGCCGGGCATATTGGAGAAAGAGGCCACAATCGGCTCGCCGGGAAGGTACGTCGTTTTATCCAGGAGCAAGACCGCATCGATATTGACCTTCAGCCAGTTGGAGGCAAAGATCAGGATGTCGCCCATGTCAACCGTACCGTTATGATTGAAGTCTTCCCGGCGGGGCTGGTCAAGGACTTGCCATTCGCCGGAGAAGGCCGAGAAATCCGGGGCGGCGACCTGTTCGTCACAAGTAATGTCGGCGACATTTCCTTTATGAACGACCGACAGGCTTGCCTCCGGGGTTCCGCCGTACGAGCCGGCGTTGATTCTTTTGCCGTGAGGCCAGGACTCTTCACAATAACCGCTGGCAGGGTCGCCTAAATCAATCCCCGGGCTTGTGACCGTGTCTTTGACCCAGGTCTTGGAATTGGGGTCCCATCGACCCTTTTGGGATTTCAGATGAAAGTCATTATCTCCCGTATTAACAAAGCAAGGATCCTGACCGTAGATACAGTTTTCAAAAAATAAACGTATCTGATTTTTCCAATTGCTTTGCAGCATACTGTAAACCACATATGTTCCTGGATGAAAACCGGATTTACACATATGAAAATCGTAATCAATGTCATTTGGTTCGTTATCCCAGAAAATATTGTTGCTTACCGTAAACACCCCTCCGTTATGAATGTTAGTGCTTATGCCGACAGCGCCTCCTTTTACATCTGCCGTATTACGATAGAATGTGCAATTGACAACTTTTGTATCCGGGCCGGGTGTACAATAGATACAGGCGGCATTCTCTATAAAAATACAATTACGGATTATACAACTTACTCCCCAAAGGTTTATAGCGGGGGAAGACCCGATCGTACTACAACGAACAATTGTAAAACCCTCAATAACCGGGGCGCCGGACTCAATAAGTACAACACAGGGAGTCTCCGCTTGACAGTCAATGATACAATGAGTTGGCCCATTTTCACTCCGCAGGGTTATGGTTTTACCCCAAAAGTGGATATTCCGATTTCCCGTACCGATATAAGTACCATCGGCGAGCACCACTTCGTCTCCATTTGCGGACGCATCGATTGCCGCCTGAATGGTGGGGTATTGCGAGGGAACATGTCTTTCAACAGCGATAGCGGAACTGGATATAAGAAAAAACAGTGAAAAAGCGAAGACACAAAATAATTTCGAAAGATTCTTCCCCATTATAGGCCTCCTCTTCAAAAGAAGATAAGCTTACCTTTCTCGATTATATTAATTATTGATGATATACTTAGTAGGGGTTGTTTGTCAAGTCAATTTAACCGTGCGAATTACCCATCTTGAATCGGACAATAAAAACCGCTGTTTTTCGCTCAAAAACTGACTTCTGAGGGAAGTCTTTTAATACCCCCAATATGAGTTGCCCTGGGAATCCGTACCTATCGAGTCAATCCGGAACTCCTTTGTTTCGGGTTTATAAATCCACCCATTTACTCCGGCCGGAGCGGCGGGGAAAAGTTCTCCATTTTTGATAATTCGAACTGAAACTATTCCGTTAAACGGATTTTTCGCAAGGGCCGAGATATAACCTCCGTTTTTCAATTGAGAGCCGAATTGTAAAAAATTTGGGATCATAGTTGGATTATTACTTGGGTATCCAGGCGCTACATCGTTGTGTTCGGCGGCGTAGCGTTCGATGGCTTCGCGGAGAATTCGTAAAGTATCTTTCGCGGCGGCTTCTTTGGCCTGCGCTGCGTGTGCCTGAAACTCCGGCAGTACAATCGCCGCCAGAATGCCCAGTATGCCCACGACGATAAGCATCTCGACCAGCGTAAAGCCGATGTTCGATCTTCGATTTTTGATTTTCGATTTATTAAATTTCTTAATTCTCAATTCTCAATTCTCAATTCGTATAGATAGACCTTTTTCCGCTCTCTTATCGGCCTATTTGGGAAACAGCTTAATTTGGATTACGGATGTTTTACCATGAAGCCCTTGAAGGTCTGGAAGAATTTAACATTATTCATTAATCAATAATCATTTCACAAGGGTTTCCAGAAGGTTTCCTCCAGCCAGAATCCGGAAAAAACGGCAAAGTCCGATAAGTCCGTTTTGCCATTGCCGGTTAAATCGGCCTGCAGAGGAGGGGTATTCGAGAGCCATTCGTCGCAAAATACCAGCAGGTCGTCCAAATCGACAATGCCGTCGGTATTAAAATCGGCGGCGATTAAGTGCATCTCATCGGCGCCGATATCAACCCTGCCGTTGAAAATACGCGATTCGCCGTCAATATCGAGACTTCCCGATGGGAAAGATGCGGCCGGGTTGCCGGCATTGACACAGGGCGAAAAAGGCATAATGTGGAAATTATTTGGGCCGGAGAAATTCGGGTCGGCGGAGATATTGCCGTTGGTTCCTGTCCGGTCGCCAATTGTCGGATTATAGTTACCAAGAGTATTTTGCCAGAGATCGTTGAACTGAATGATTGTTGAAGGATCGGCAGATTCAATTCCATATCCCCCGCTCGTATAAGCTATAATATTACCGGAGATAAGCGGCGAAGTCTTTGATTCGCACAAAATTCCTGCACTCTTGCTGGTGGATTTTGAGTTATAAGCAATAGTGTTGTTAATGACGTTTCCTGTAGCCGTAGAGTTAAACTTTATTGCCGGGCCTTTATTATACATCAGTACATTATTGCTTATGGTTACGTTGCTTTCCCAGTAAACCGCTATCCCGCCGCTGTAATAATCCTGATTGTTCAGGATATAATTTCTTGTAATAACGGGCCTGGAGCGAAAGTACACATAAATACCGCCGCCTCCGCCGCCTGCTATGGTTGAGTTTTCAATTATAATATTTTTATCTATCACAGGGGATGACTCATATGTTATATGAATGCCGCTGCCAAGAGCACTATTATTTGAAGCGATATAATTATTTTGAATTAAGCCGTGGGACCATTGGCGAAAATGGATTCCGCCGCCGTAGCTTTCTGCGTGATTGTTTTGGATGATATTGTCGGAGATGTTTGCGTCAACGCCTTGAAAGCAAACGATGGCGCCGCCGTCGCCGTGGTTGTGAACTTCGTGAGTAGTATTCGGCGGCGAATAACCGTGATTAACAATTGCCTGATTGGATTCAAATGTATTGTAACTGATGACAGGCTGTAAATGAACAGGCGGGTCGGAAGGATTAGCAGGATTGACGGGATTGCCATAGACATAAATGCCGCCGCCTTCGCCGGCCAGATTATTGACAATGCGGTTTTTTGTAATCGTGGGCTGAGACATATTATAACAGACCACACCGCCTCCGCAGCGGTTCCAATAGGCCGTATAATACCGCCACGCAATCGCGACCCACGTTCCCGTGCCGCCGGTGATGGTAAATCCTTCCAGCACGGAATTATTGCCCTCGCCGTGATTGAATGTCACGACGCTGGCGTTGTTAATGTCGGCGGGGGCGGAGCCGTTTATGATTGTGGCCGCGACGGTATTCGGGTCATCCGGATTTGAAGAGCGAACAGTAATCGCCTTGCCGAGAAAGTTGATATTTTCAAAATAAGTTCCCGGATTTACGACAACGGTATCTTCGTTTATGGAATTCTCAATTGCGAACTGAATGGTGGGATAATCCGCCGACGGGACGGTTCGTACTTGAGCCTGCAATCCCGCCGCGGCGCAGAAAAACAAAACACATTTTAAAAGTCGAGCTTTCATCACTTCAATTCTTCGGCTAAGAAGACCTCCGTATTCATTTAAGTATATCAAAAACCGGAGGTGAAAAGCAATCCGCGCCAAAGAAAACTTGTGAAACCCCCGTTATTCTGGTAAATTCCGGCGGAATAAGACTGACAAAAAGAAGCAATTTTACATAAGGAAACGGATTATGAAGGTACTTTTGGTCGGCGGCGGCGGCAGGGAACACGCCCTCGCATGGAAACTCGCCCAGTCAAAGAAGCTAAAAAAGCTCTACATTGCCCCCGGCAACCCCGGCACGGCCCAGTACGGCCAAAATGTCAACATCCCCGATACCGATATCCCGGCCCTTGTCGAATTTGCAAAAACCAACAAAATCGACCTGGCCATTATCGGACCCGAAGACCCGCTGGCCGGAGGGGTCGTGGATGCCCTCGAAAAGGCCGGGGTAATGGCTTTCGGCCCTATGGCCTCCGCAGCCCAGATTGAGGCCGACAAGGCCTTTGCCAAGCAGATTATGCGGTCTAACAGCATCCCGACGGCCGAGAGCAGAACGTTCGATAATTTCGAAGACGCCAAGTCCTATATTGCCAGCCGGGACGAGCCGGTCGTGGTTAAGGCTTCCGGTCTGGCCAAGGGTAAGGGTGTCTTTGTCTGTAATGAGCCATCCCAGGCGATCCTCGCCGCAGAAAAAATTATGATCGGCAAACTCTTCGGCCCGGCCGGACGAATCGTCGTCGTCGAAGATAAACTCCTCGGACAGGAAGCATCCATCCTCGCCTTTGTCGATGGCCGCAGCATCTATGTGATGGAATCGGCCCAGGACCATAAACCCATCGGCGACGGCGACACAGGCGAAAACACCGGCGGAATGGGTGCCTACAGCCCCGCGCCGGTGGTAACTGACAAGCTGATGGAGCAGATTGTCCGCGAAATTCTTGTACCGACGATTGATGGGATGAATCGCAACGATACACCGTACAAGGGCGTGCTGTACGCAGGCCTGATGCTGACGCAGGGCGGACCGCGGGTGCTCGAATTTAACGCCCGTTTCGGAGACCCGGAAACGCAGCCGATTCTGATGCGGATGAAAAGCGATCTGCTGGATGTGCTGCTCGCGGTCTGCAAAGGCAAGCTGGACGAAATTACCATTCAATGGGATTCACGCCCGGCGGTGTGTGTCGTGATGGCTTCGGGCGGATACCCCGGCGCGTATGAAAAAGGCAAGGTAATCACCGGCCTCGACGCGGCGGCAAAGCTGAAAGATGTGATGGTGTTTCACGCGGGAACCGCCGAAAAAGACGGCCGAATCGTCACCGCCGGAGGACGGGTTTTGGGTGTCACGGCGCTGGGCGATACAATCGCGCAGGCCAAGGCACGGGCTTATGAAGCCGTGGCGAGGATTGCTTTCGAAGGTGCATACTGCCGAAAAGATATCGCCGATAAAGCCATCGAAAAAAGTTAAAAGTTAAAATCCAAAAGTCAAAAATACGATGTAAAGATTTTTATTTTCTCAGCCCCCGCACGGGGCGAGATGTTGTAGCCACGCCCGTAAGGGCGTGGAATAAAAATCTGCCCAAATAAAAAAAGCCTTTCCAAATCGGAAAGGCTTTTTGTTTTGTCATCCAAACTGCTTGTTGAAAACAAGCAGAGCACCCAAAGAGATGCGAAACTATTCTTTCAGTTCTTCGATTTTGGACGCCGTGACTAATGTCACCAGCTCCTTGGAACTATTGACGATTCTGCCGACGACGCCGACTTTCTTATTGAAAAGGGCCTCGGCGCTGCCCGCCATGGACGCATCAGACAAAACGATGTACGCGATAACCCTGTTCTGTTCATTCATCAGCAGATATCGCTTCGGGCCGGCCTTCCCGCTATACACATAAGACGGCTTCAATGTGCCGCTCATAATGTACTGTTCATATTTTTGAGAAATCTTCTCAATCTGCGCTTTGCGGGCCTCGTCAATCTGCTTGCGAATGTCGGCCATCTTTTGTTCCTGCTGCTGCACCTCGGCGCCTGCGGTGATCGCCAGTTCGTAACGTTTGATGATGTCGGAAAGCGATTGCGCATATTGGGCCGCGATGCCGGCATTATTCGGGTCGGCTAGAATCGGCGCCAGAGCCTTTTTGTACGCATCGTATTTCTGTTCCATCACCGGCTTTTTATTCTCTTCTTCCACCTTGGTCGTCAGTTCACGGCACAGCTTCATATATGTCTGTTCCATGCTCGGTCGAGGCGGGGCAACGGGCTTGGGTTTTTCTTTTTTGACTTCTTTGACAGGTTCGGTCACCTCTTTCAGACCGCCGGCGGGTGCTTCAGGTTTGGGTTCTTCTTTTTTGAAAGCCTTAAGACAATCGCCGCTGACCCACAGATAGGAGTCCGCGGGAGGACTGATTTTATAATAATCGCCTTCCCCGGCCGGGTCGCCAATGATTTCCACCACGGCATCTTTGTTGAGCTTGGTCTGCATGCTTGACGACCGCATTGGCTCAACAAAATCAGAACCTGCCCATACCCTCACGGCATCGCCCGTAACAACACCTTTTTTGGGATTGGCCGGATCGAGTTTCACATAATTTTTGGATATCCATGAAAAACTTCCCGGCGGCGGCAGGATTTGAAACCAGTTGTTCTGAGTAAAACCGATGACCGTCACACGCTGCGGGGCGCTGAGTTTGCCGCAATGATAATACGCCGTTCCGGGGCCGCTGCGAACATAGACTTCTGTGCCGACAATTTCAGCGATATAAGGAAATTGTGGCGCCTGTTCCGCGGGTTTGGTTTCCGGTGCGGCCGGCGGATTGGACGGTGCCGGGGATTGTTCCGGGGCGGCGGGTTTTGCTGCCGGAGCTGCAGGCGCAGAAGACTGGCTTGGAGCTGCCGCCGATGGAGCCGGCGTTGCGGGCTGTTGGGGCGTATCGGGTTTCGCTGCTGGTGCCGCCGAAGGCGGGTTAGCCGGTGCGGCCGACTGTTTTTCTTCTGCGGCCGAGGCTGCTGATACTAATGCAAAAACCGTCAACGCGACGAAAAATCCTTTTTTCAAGGTACACATTGTAGAGTCTCCCAAAAACGAGTACAATTTTAATTCGGGACAATCTGATTCCATTATCTTTAAAATCTCAGATTATCACTCTCTTGCCGTCTTGTCAATTGTTTTTCGCGGCTACGACAGGTCGGATATTTCCTGCAGCAAATCTTCGCACATCCGGATTTGCCCGGGCTGAGTCAGTTTCTCCCGGGCCCGGCGAAGGAGTTCTTCGGCCCTGTCTAATTTAGGTACATATCGGGTATAAAGCAGGCCCAGCATGAGTTGAACCTGTTCAACGTATTCGCTTTGGCTGTACTGAGCCAAAAAATTTTCATACGCTCTGGCCGCCCAGTCCCATTGGCTGTCGGACATCAGGGCATTGGCAAGGTCAAGCTGGTTTTGCCGGGACATCGTTTGCTTTGGATCTGTTTCCAGCAGTGTTTTGTATAATTTTGCGGCCTGGGGAGTGTTTTTGTGTGCCAGCGCATCGGCAATCTGTTCACGCAAATGGGCGATTTCAGAAAACTCCTGCGAGACAGAATCATTCTTGATTTCGACGGAGACGGGCTTTTGCGGTTTGCCGACGCCGAAGGGGTCATATCCGTCCGACACGGTATCCCGAAAGGCACGCCTGCGATTCCACTGCCGCAGCATCGCCCACAAACTCTCGTGACCGGTGTCAATCAGCCCGATGGCCAGCAGAATTAAAATGCACAGGATTCCAAAAGTATAGCCGGCCAGATGCGCACCGTAAGCAATGGCCTGGGGGGAAAATTTCGGTTCAAAGATGTTGTCCCAGACAATCAGCTTAAACGCAATGAAATACAACGCGCGGATTTCCATCGTATCCCAGATATAGAAAAACATATAAAAGATGGTAATCAGCGTATTGGGGAACAGCACTAAGTAAGCCCCCGTCACCGCCGCGACGGCTCCACTGGCGCCAAGAACGGGCGTGTTGGAAAACAGTGTATGCCCAACGCCCGAAAATACTGCCCCGGCCAGATAAAAACACAAATACCCCACATTGCCCAGCCGGTCATTGACGTTGTTGCCGAAAATGTACAAAAAGTACATATTGCCGAGAATGTGCATTATGCCGCCGTGCAGAAAAGCGTAGGTGATAAATTGCCAGAGGAAAAGATGTTCCGGCGTGAGCAAAAACTGCCGCACCCACGGCTGCAGCGGGTCCATCATCCGCCGGGAACCTGAGAATAGCCCCTGCCAATGATAACTCAGCATAAATACCAGAATATTGGCGGCAATCAGCAAATAATTGGCATAAGGCGTTTGTCTGGGTTTCAGACTGGTCTTAATCGGTATCATAAAAAGTTAAAATTCAATAAGGTAAAAATAAGTTTCCATTTCCATACGAGACCACGACGGGACACGCTGTTTCCGGGCCGGCGTCGAAAAACATTCTATCCGAATCAGAGGAATTGGACAATAAAAAAAGAATGGGGCAGACATCTACGGGTGCGATTCGCGTTTGTAGGTAAAAAACACGAATCCGCTTAAGAGCGTGACGGCGCAAGCCGTCCAAATATGGCGGTTTCGCTTTCGTTGCATCGCGGCTTTAGTGAAGGCGGATTTGCCTGACTTTAACCTCTAGCCTCTCGTCTCTAATCACCTTTCAATGTCAGGTTTTTTGGGAGGTACCGGTTTATATCGCGGGTCGGGCTTGAGGATGGCGTATATAATAAATGCCGCGACGGCGCCGCCGATCCACAGCCATTTGCGCGGGACTGCCTTGAACCATTTTTTCGCGTTATCCAGCCGGCCCTGCAATGAGGTGTCGGGTTTCGGCTCGGGCGGCGGCGGGGGCGTTTGAACCTGAATCACCGGCTCATTGGCCTCCACCTTCACCGCCGGCTTCTCTACCGGTTTGGCCGGCTGAATCGGCTCAGCGGGAGCGGCCGTCGGCTCATTGACCTCCATCGGCTTCATCGCCACTTCCCTCCACAGCGGCGGCTTCCAGTCCAGCAGCAAAAATACTTGCTGCCCGTCCACTGACACCTGTCTAAATCGCACCAGCGCCGTTTTTGGCCGCCAGACAATCTGCCCGTTCTCGCGCCTCGGCGCCTCCTGGTAGTACCAGACCTCGAATGGCTCAACCGTTTCCTTTTCCAGCGGCTGGCCCAGCAATGCGACAATCTGCGATTCCGTCATTTTTTTGGCCAACTGCCGCCACGCCACAGGCGACCGCCACCCGCTGTGCTGTGCCGCAATAGACAAATCCTTGGCCCATCCCATCGCCACAAAGCAGAAAAGAATACCGACCACGCCGTATCGTTTCATCCTTATCGCTCCTGTTTTGAACGTCCTCTGTTTTTATGCCTCCAACGACGCCTCAAATTTATACCCGAATTCCCAGACGGTGTAAATATACTTTGGATTTTGCGGGTCGGTTTCGATTTTTGTTCGCAGGGTGGCAACGCATCGGTCAACGCTGCGCTGGGTGACGAAAGTGCTGTATCCCCAGACCTGATTTAAGAGTGTGTCGCGGGTCAGGACCCGGCCGGGATTGTGCATGAAATATTCGAGCAGTTTGAATTCCTTTGGGGTCAGTTTGACGGGTTTGCCTTTTTTGGTCAGGGTGCAGGAAGCGGTGTCGAAGACATACGGGCCGAAGGTGAAATGGACTTCTTGTTTTTCTCGTCGCCGGCGCAGGAAAGCGTTGGCGCGGGCCAACAGCTCTTTGATGCTGAAGGGCTTGGTGACGTAGTCGTCGGCGCCGAGGTTGAGGCCCAGGATAACATCGGATTCTTCGCCCTTGGCCGTGAGCATGATAATCGGCATGTCGAGATTTTCCTTGCGAATCAGGCGGCAGATTTCGTAGCCGTTGATTTTGGGCAGCATGATGTCGAGGATGATCAGGTTGGGTCTGGCGTCGAGGGCGGTATCGAGACCTTTTTCGCCGTCGTCGGCGGTCAGGACGGTATAGCCCTGCTGCTCGAAGTTGTCTTTCAAGCCTCGCAGCATTGCGGGGTCGTCTTCAATGATTAGGACAGTTTCCATTCTATCGTAGCTCTACTTTGTGATTATTTGTTCGATTGACCAGTTAGAAACCAACTGATACGGCCGAATCCCAAAATGTGTCGGCAATGCGGACAGACATACATGACTTCTTTCTTCATGAGACCTTGGACTTGCCTGAGAATTTCCTGAGCTTCGCCGCCGGCATATTTAAGAGTCACATCTTTTTCGCAATGCGGGCACTTTCCCATACGGATCCTTTCTATCCCATTACGGTTGGAATTTTAATAATAAATACTGAGCCATTTCCAATCTTGCTCTCGACATCAATAGTTCCCTTATGCGCATCGACGATATATTTGACGATGCTCAGGCCCAGGCCGCAGCCTTCGGCCCGGCGGGCCAAGCTGGTGTCGACCTGATAGAACTTATCGAAAATTCTCCGACTCTGCCGCCGTGTCATGCCGATGCCGTTATCCCGCACCGCAAAACAAACACACCCATCTTTATTTTGTTTCATATCTTGATAAACGTTCAATTCAATCCGCTTATCATCACCGGAATACTTGCAGGCATTGTCCAGTAAATTGACTAATACCGTTACCATCGCATCTTTGTCCGCATACACAGACGGCAGTCCATCATCCACTGTTACTGAAAATCCGCACTTTTTGGCGTTAAATTTAGTCTGTACGGCTTCGATTGCGGTCGCGGCAATCTCGGAAGGACTGCATTTGGCCATATCAAACACCCGTTTGCCCCGTTCCATCCGCGAAAATGTCAGGAAGCTGTCGATCATCCGGCTGAGCCGATGATTTTCCCGGCTAATCAGTTCCAGATATTCCCGGCACTGTTGCTGATAGGTGTAATTGCCGTCCAGCAGGGTATCGACTAAAAGCCGCATGGATGACAGCGGGGTTTTAAGCTCATGGGTGACGGTGGCGACGAAATTATTCTTCATGGTATTAAGCCGTGCCTGATGCAGAATCTCGCGGGCGGCGAAGAATACAAACAGCAGCATCAACCCAATTGCCAGCACCGATGACCAGATATAGACCATTTGCTGTTTGTCGGCGGCGGACTGAAAAATGTCGCCGCAGAAATACAATTCAAGTTTCCATTTGGAGTACATATCGACCAGCGACGTTGACAGGAATATGCCGGTTTCCACGACCTTAAAACCAACCCAGATTTCCGGCCGGCCGCAGACAAAATTCCCGGCCGAATCATACACCCGGTAAAAGACGATGTTGTCGTCAAGCTCTTTTGCCGACGTCGTTAGTTCATCTGTGAGTTGTTTGCCGTTTATTATACCGATTATTCGCCGGTTGTTCTGTATCAGAGTGTATCCATAAAGTGTTTTGTTCATGGGATGGATACCATAGTCCGGGATAGCGGCTGTTTTTGCCGTCAGCGTTTCCGCCGCCTGTATGGAGATTTCTTCAAAGGATAAACAGGTTTGTGCCTGCTGTATGACGTCGGATAATTTGTCCGTCACGCCGGCATTCTCAATCAGCGCAAGTATCTGGCTTAAAAGAAATACCCGGCTCGATGTGGAAATATTCAGATCCTTCAGCCGGCCTTGCAAAATTTGTCGGCAATAGGTCACAAACTGCGGATCAAGTGTCGCCAGATAAATCTGTGCCAGGCGGAGCCGGGATTGTGCCGTAACGAACGGGTCTGTTTTTTCTGTTGATTGGATTAAGTGTTCATATACCGTTTTGGCCTCGGCCAGTTTGCCGGCCTGGCTTAAGCATCGGGCCTGCCCGGCCAGTGCCGTTTGGCGTAATGCCGGACCGGTATTAGGGTCAATCATCTGCTGATATGCCTGTGCCGCCTGTGCATAGAGTTTTTCAACGGACTCCAGCCGCCATGCGTTTTGCAGTGGTGGTGATAGTTGGGGCGGTTCAATTTCCTGTAAATCATTCAAGACGGGATAAGTCACATCGCCTTTTTCATCAAGTACAATGATGCCCGTAAAGGCGGAAGGAACTTCCTGGATGCAGGGTTGCTTTTCCAGCGATTCGGCCTGTGCCGGCAATCCGGATTGGCGGTTTTTTGCGGTTTGAGCTATAACTGAGGCCATAGCAGACGCTTTGCCGGTATAGCTGTCGACGAGCTTTTGGCGGACGGCGATACGTTCATTGCGAACCGCCGCTGTCATAAACCACAACAGACAGACGGTGGGCAGTATCACTGCTGCTGCCAGCAGCAATACCACCCACCGCAAAGAATCAGAATTCGTATTGGACTTCAAACTCATTGTTTCTTTTCAAAACTTTTCACAATCGAATCAAACGTCGGTTTTTGATCGTTAAATTTCTCTTTCTCGACTCGGAACACAAACCAGTACACTTCAGTCTTGTCAACAAGATATGTGCGGTACTCGACCATCTCTTTGGGTTTATCATATTTTTGCAGACCGCTTCCGTCTTCCTGATAGTCGGCAATATATTGTGCCGCCTGACAACCATTAATCGTAACATCTTTATTACTGTCCGGCCGGATAAGATAATTCTTAAATTTCCCTTTTATCTTTTCGCTGTCAGCCTTTGATATCGTCGCCGCGGAAGCCGAATCCGGGTCATCGCCGCGCTTCTGCCATACCAGTACCGCCCAAGCCTTGATATCAGGCGGGAGCATCTGAAGACTGTATTGCGGGCCGGGGGACTGGTAGCTGTAAAACCGCCAGTCGGATGGAACAGCAACCGAAAAAGCAGGTAGGGCATTTTCAAAAATCATTGGAGCATCTTTGGCTTTTTGCCGAACCGACTCCAGCTCCATTACCCCCGCTCCGCCTACGTCATATTTAACCAGATATTTATGCTCGTCAGCCGAGAACCATAATGTATGCTGCAGCGACTTTATCTGGCCAGCATAGATCGAAAGGTCGGTCTTGAAGCACTTAAACGTCCCGGCAGCGACGGTAATATCCTCGACAGCCAGAACTTTTATCCAGCACTCAACCGTCGCGCCACCCCCTTGAACGGGGAATATCGGGAAACAGCCCTCATAATTTTGGGCCAAAGGCATCCGGCGAATCAGATATAACGCCTGTTCATTATCATACACAGCATTGCTGACCGGGATGTCATGAGTATTGCCATTGGTGGATAGTTTGACATTTCCCTGTCCGTATTCTGCGGCAAAATTACCCATCCAATTCGTAGTCTGTCCATAAACCGGCACAAAACTGTCGGCTTGGGCTTTGACTAAGGTAAACTGACTCACATTGCCTTCTTTAACAAACATATGCGAAACAATCTGCCATATTGTTTTTGCGTCTGCGATATCCGATTGAGCCGAATAAATAATTGCCCCATACTCTTTGCCAGTCGGTCGTATAAGTCGTAATTCCATAATCTCCCCATCTACCCACGGGGCAGACTCAAGCTTCAAGGGCTTGACAGAGGCAGACTTTGCACCGGCGGGCGTGAGTTTTTCAAGTTGTTTGACGGCTCGCTCTGACGCTGCGTTAATCGCCTTCGCTTGTTTAAGCAAGTCATCCGGTATCGGGGTTGGCTTTCCATCGGTGTTTTTTGTGGCAAAAAGGATGACATACCGTTTGGCCGGTTTGCGGTCGGGAGTTTTGAAATTGTTATGACTTGGGCTGTTAATACCGACCCAGTACACTTTCCCGGGTTCAAGTTTTACAGGCTTGGTGCAGGTCATTTTGGCTTCATCATAGTAGTGTTCTCCTGTTGTTTGCGGGTATGTCTCGCCGCCGCCTGTCCATGACCAACTCCCGTCCATCATAACTGTGTTAAAGGTGACGGTTATTTTATCTAAACCTGGATCAACATCATTGGCAAGTGCGTCAGGAACGGTATTGATAACAAACACACCCTGACTCGCTGTTGTTGCTCCTGTTTGCTCAAGCTGTTTTTGCGATTTGGTGACCAGTTCTTTTTGGGAAGGGTAATCAGACACTACTTTTTGGAAATACTCAGCCGCCTTATCCTTGTCGCCTTTTTTCAGATAGCACATGCCAAGCTGGAATGTTGCCCGTGCGGCCAGCCGCTCTATCTCTGCCGCATCCTTGATCACCTGCTGGTACAATTCGATGGCTTTGTCCAGGTTGCCGGCCGTCTGTTCCTGATACTGGGCATCCTGAAACATCACCATCACGCTTTTGTCCGGCTTTTCCGCCGGCTCGGCTCCTACCGCCGCCGCTGAAACAATCAGCAGCCACAATAACATTTGTCCCGTCCTTTTCATGTTTGGCTCCTTTCAAAATAAAGTTAACAGAAAAGTCATCTTCTGAAAAGCCAAAATAGACTCCATTTGTTACCGAAGTTTTACCAATATGCCCTTTTTTGAAGAATTTTCAGAAATTTTGAGATGCCAAAAAAAACCCCGTTTTCGCTGGAAACGGGGCTTTTAATGGTTTAAAAAGCATTTATTACAGGCAATCCGGGTTGTAAGGATTGCCGCAGTCCAGCCAGGACGCCGCCATTACAGCAAGGTCGTTAAGGTTGACAAAACAGTCGCCAGTCACATCGCCATCCACGTCACAGTCATAGATTGCAAAAGGTGTGTTGCTGATATCCGACACGGCCGAATCGGCCGTGTTTTTGATCCGTATGAGGCATAAATTGGAATTCACTGTCGGCACAAGCCAGGGATAGCTGCCGGTGTTGCCGACATCCTGCAGATTGACATTTGACCATGAATCGCCGCCGTCAAATGAAAATTCAATGTCCACCCCATCCACAATTCCCGTGGAACTCCAGGTAATATCGTAATCTGATCCGCCCGCTAAAATTTGGGAGCCATTGGGGGACAGTAAAGTCAGGGTGCTTTCCCGAATGGTAAAGGTTGCATTGCTGACATCAAAGACAGCGAAATTAGCGGCATTTTTGACCCGCACCAGACACTGTGATGAAGCTACTGCAGGCACAAGCCAGTTATAGTTTCCGGTATTACCGACGTTTTGCGGATTGACCGCCGACCATGAAGTGCCGTTATTAATGGAATACTCAATAAGAACATTAGCGATAGATCCCGAAGTGTACCATTTAATATTAAAAGCTGTGCCGCCGGCGATTGTTTCCGAGCCGTTTGGAGACAGCAGAGTCAGCGAGGAAGCCCCGTTTATGACACTGCGTAAAGCAAACATATCCTGCTGGCCCCATTGATTGGGGGAACCAAATGTGCTGAGGCTGTCAGCATCGTCATAATCTTCAGAAGCAGGAGTAATGGAAGCATTTGGATTAGTTTCCAGTCTGAATATTTCCGTAGGGTTGACTCCGGCGGAACCGATACCTTCACCCGCAGGGCCGAATATCACAGTGCCGCTGGCGTTTCTGATGCGAAGCTGCCAGTTATTGTCGTTAACGGGGAAGTTGGAGGCTTCGATATAGAGTCCATTGGCGCCGTCTTTTGCCTGGACATTGATCCACCAGTCGCCTGCCGCAGGGTTGTAACTGATATCGTTCGGAACATCTTCGGAAACGGTGATAATCGTTCCGCTGCGCAAATCAGACCAGATGCTGTGATTAGTCAGATTCAGAGTATTGTCCAACACGCCCCCGATATAAATATCCAGCTTCCAGCTTCGCATATCCAGGTGATCTTTAATGACGACTAATTCGAACCAGTCGCCCCCATTACCCGCAACCCTTCCGAAATAAGTATCCGAGGCCCAGGTGCCATTATTATCCAATAGGGCATTTCCTCCGCCGAGATAACTGCCCGAATCCACGGCGTTGTATTCATTCAGAATAACATCGGCGCCGAAAACTCTTCCTGTAAAACTCAGAATCAGACAAGCCGCGAATAAATTTTTAAGTCCGCACATAATTTCACCCATCTTCTGTTTTTAGTTCTGTTTCTGAAGATCGGACTGCTTTTGTTCCATCGCAATCCGCTGTTCGTACCGGCCTTCGGGGTTAATCCACAGTATTTCCGTATCCCGCAGAAATTTCATCTTGGCAATCCCAAAATCGGACAGGGCCGCCGCATAGTTATCCAGCGCCACGAAATAATCCCGCTGGGGGTCCAGTACATCCGTCGCGTTAGCCTTACCGTACTGCATTAAAAGCAGCGTATCATCCAGACGCTTGCCGGCCAGTTCACGGGCCTGTTTTTGAGTCGCCAACCTGTTTTTGGCCTGATTCATATCCCGCCATGCCTTGCGGACTTCCATTTCAACCTGATTGCTGAGCAGTTGGTGCATCCGCTGCGCCTGCATCAGGGCGATAAGCATCCGTTTGTAATTATTACGTTCCGCCAGTCGGTCCAGCGGAAGATTGGCCCGCAGACCCAGTTCATATCGTTCCTGCGTGCGCTGCATATCACCGGCCTCGGCGCCAAGAGTGAACCGTTGATGAGAAGCCGGCGACGCCACTCCCACCAGCGTCAAATCCATCCCCAGTGCATCAGCGGCTACTTCCACGTGCCGTTTGGCATCCTCAACCTGGTCGAATACATTGGCTAAATCCAGCCGGGCCGAAAACGCCGCCTCCAGCGACTGTTGTTCACTGATGGATATCTCAGAAGATGCCATCTTTTCCAATTCATACCACTCGTTCATATCCAGCTCGATAGCCATAGCTTGCGGAATCAATAGCCGATTCTTGTACAGGTCCAGTGCCTCTTCGCAAATTTGCCGAATCTGGGAATAATCATCGTGGGCTTTCAAGGCATTCTGGCGGGCTCGTTCCAGGTCAAACTGCGGTATCATCCCAACCTTGGCCAGAGTCTCCATTTTCTGCACTATTGTTTTGAGCGCCAGCAGATTTTCACCAGCGTTATCAACCTGCCGGGAGTATTTAAGAATACGATAATAATCGTCCGCCACCGAGACATAGAATGTTTTACGGAACCGATTGAAGGCCCGGATTTCGTACAGTGTATTACGCTGTGCCTGAGTCAGTGTTTCGAGCACAACGACACGGTTGGCCCCCCGCAGCAGAGGCTGCGAAATCGCTGCCTGAAAAATTGACGCCGGCCCGCTGCGATAAGTACCCGAAACCACGTCGAAAGACCCGAGCGTCAAATCGGTCGTCAATACCGCGCCGGTGGCGAGCAATTGGCTAATCCCTGCCGTTGCCTGCCCGCCGCGAATTTCATTTTCAGACATCCGGGCGGTTCTGGTGCTGGATTCGCGGGTCATCGACTGTCCCGCCGCCAGAGAGGCAAACGGCGTCAGCTTGTACAAATGTTCCGCCTCCGTCTGCTCCAGGCCCGTCAGGTATAATTGTTCACGGGCCAGTTGATACTCCGGACCGACGGCTACCGCCAGTTGAATTGCATCCGCCAGGCTCAGCTTGCCTGTCTTTGAAAGGGTTGCCGGAATGATGTTGTTGGGGTTCGCGGTTGTGTTGGGATCATTCAACCGGTAGTTGGTGTTGGCTCCGAAAGAATCCTGCCAGTTTCGGTTGATGATATCATAGACTTTCTCATCGGCCTGCAGAGAGGCCTTGTGCCGGCTCATTCCGCAGCCGCCAAACCACCACAGGCCGCTGATACCTGCTAAAATATAAAAAAAGGCGTTCCATCTGCCGATATTGTCATACCTGTTTTTTCTCATAAAAAAAAGATGTCCGGAGATACTCTGTCACCGACGGTCCGGTTTCTACAGTCCGTGCACGCCGACGATTTCATTGCCCAGCAAACGCATTTCCGCGGATACGGGAATGCGCACCGGCCGACCCCACTGAGGAACCCCGGCGGTTTTCCATAATTGTTCGGGAAGCAATTCAAACGCCGACCCCATCGAAGCCACCTCCGCGTGAAAAACAGCGCGCGGGGCGATGACCTTGATGATTTCCACCGGCATTTTTTCCCGAATCAGGCCGGCCTGCTGCGGATCCAGCCAGACCGTGACATACTCGGCGGCAGGACTGGTCACCGTCAATATCGGCAAGTCGGCATTCACCGCCTGACCTTCCGCGCAGGCAATACTGCCCACGATGCCGTCAAACTCCGCCTTGACCGTCCATAGATACGAAGGAGCGATTAACTCCTCCATATATTTTTCCTGCACCGCAATCGCTTTATCAAACGGCTCCAGCCGCCGGCGAATCGGCTCCATGGATGCCGTCGGCGCCGAAGCGGTGTATTGATTAAGCCGTTCCTGCGCCTGATTCAAATCCGTCTGGGTCTGGGCCAGCAATTCTTCTTCCGCTTTGACTTTACCGGCAAGGCTTTCGTGTTCAACTCGAATTTTCTGGACTTCGTACTGCTCCACGGCCTGTTTACTGAGCAGTTCTTCCAGCACAGCTTTTTCCTGTTCCAGCCCCGCCAGCAGACCGCGGTCAGCTTCGAGTGCGGCTTTGTTTTCCAGCAATGAAACACGAGCCCGGTTGACATCCAGCACAAGCTGCTGACAGCGAAGATTTTCATCGGTCTGCCGCTGTGTTGTTTCAGCGGATAATTGTTCCTGCATTGCCGACAATTCAGACTTGAGCCGTTCCAGTTCGGCACGTGCTGTCACTTTTTTCGCCTCGGCTAAGGAATGCGCGTATTCATTCTCCATAGGATTGCCCAGTTCCAGCATCACCAGCACATCCCCTTTACGCACCGGCTGGCAGGCCTTAACCGCGATGTGCCGGATAATACTGCTGTCCGTTGCTGAAACTGTCTGTGTCCGCGCAACCGCCAGCCCCATCGTTGTAAAGCTGTTTACTCTCTGTGTGTACAGCGTCACCACCGCGGCGACCGCCGCCAGCCAGATGACGAATGGCAAAATTTTACTTGAGGCCGTTCCCTTGTTTTTCAACATCACTCTTACATCTCCAGCAATTGTTCCTGGGTTGTCATGCTCACATTATAAATTCCGTCAATTTTATGAATTTCTGAAAGCAGCAATTCATTTTTCGTCATCGTGCGCAGCGATAATTGATACGCGTAATCCGTGCTGTCGTCCTCCATCCCTGATGAATTGGACGAAATCAGCGTGGACGTCCGGCAAAACCGTTTCAGTGTTTGCAGTAGGGGATGATTAGGGTCGATTGCCCCGCGAAGCGTAAAACGCAGAAAAGCGTTATAAGAATGATACATCCCGAAATTCGCCCAGTGAAGATACAGCAGCACAAGACACAGCCCGACAGTGCCGATAATGGCAATGGCGTATCGCCGGGAACCGCAGGCCATGCCAATTACCACCGCGCAGAACAGAAACGTGATATCGCGCGTGTCCTTGATAATATTACGAAACCGAATCAGCGACAGCGCACCCATCAGCCCCACGGCGATGACAAAACTGCCTGAAATCGTCGTCATCACCAGCGTAATGACCAGCGTGATGATAATCAGCGACTGTACAAACGATTTGGAATACGACAGGCTGCTGTGCGTAAAATAATAGACCCAGGCCAGAACCTGACCCAGCACAAATGCCAACAGCAGCGAAAGCAGAACCGACCATACGTCCATTTCCGGACTGATGGAATACCCATTCAGAATCTGCCACAATTTATCCATATTTACCTCTGTTTACAGGAAAGACATTCCCATAGGCACAATGTTTTGCACCGACTGACAATATTTTGACATCGCCTGCCGATTCAGTTCAAACAGCCGAACCATATCGGTCAGCCACGATGGAAACTGCCCCGTGAACTTGATTTCCAGAATGACAAAATCAATCGGAAGCGGTTTCCATCCGGGGCCGTTTAGCTTAATAACGGGTTTATCCATAGCCATAGAACATAGTTGTCGGTCAAATGTCACTCGCACCCGCGCATCCGTGCGATTTTCAAACGCTTCCCGCATATACCGCACCAGCACGACCGGCCGGGCCATCAGGCACTGTATATAATGCACAAACTGCCGCAGCGCTGTGCGGTCCGCTTCCGTCGCCTCCGGCGGAAGATAATGTCCACGCAGAATATCACCGACCCGGTCTTTGGAAGCCCGTGCCCGGCTTTTATAAATGATTCGGTTTAATTTACGCTTGATCTCAAAATAAACAGGACTTTGCGGCTCATCGTCATACGTTCGGATACGAAGCTTGAATCGATTGCATTTGTCTAATTGCGTTTCACGGAATAAGCGAAATTGCCTCGAATCCAGATACAAACTGCATATCGGGTACTGCCCGTCAGGGCGGATACTCGAATAAGGGTCAGGATTCAAAAAAGCGGAGATAAAACCTTTCACGGCATACGCCATCCGCTCGGGAATACGGTATTTAAGCTCATACCGCTTGGCCAGCATCGTGTTCAGGACCGGGCGCGGAACGTAAACAGTCCTTAAGCCGCCGCTATGCGGGGAATTTCCCCGGGCCACCGTCTCAAGCTGACTGGAAGGCAAACTCTGGGTTTTGGGGCGATTGCCTTCAGTTTTTCGCATATTAAACTATTTTTCCCCCGACCTAAATTTTATCTTCTTCTCCGCTATTACTATACATCCCCGAAGAACTGCATTTTAACAGAATTCTAATAAAAAATCAAAAACTTTATGCCTCTTTATTCTGAAAATCCAACCAAAAAGAGATGTTTTTTGTCCATAATTTTAAGGCGCTGAATCCGAACCCCTTATCTTCTTATTATAGGGCTAAATTTAGACGAATATAAAATAAAAACACATCCTAAATTATATGGCGGAAACCTGTAAAACGTAAGCCCGAAAACTTTCATAAAAGTCGCGAAGTAATCATATCAAAGCATGAGCAAAGGCTGGGATTCTCAACATTCAGGAAGGAACGTATAGCGAAAGTCAGAGGATTCAATTGTACCGTTATCAATAAAGGTATGATTTCCTGCCGGCAATTTCTAAATGCCTGCGCATATCGGATTAAGCGAGGAGGGGCATTGTTGACGGCGAAGGACTATTCGTTTTCTTTGGTGCTGATGAGCTGGTAAACTTCTTCAGGTGAAGAGGCCTTCTCTAATTTAGCTTTGAACGGTTCATCCAGCAGCAATCGGCTGATACGCGCCAGGGCCTGAATGTGCGGCCCGGTCTTATCCAGCGGCGAAATCAAAAGAACGATAATACTGACGGGCTTATTGTCGATGCTGGCAAATTCGATGGGATCAGCAGCGATGCCGACCGCCATCACCAGTTCTTCGACCGCTGCACACTTGCCGTGAGGAACGGCAATGCCCGAGCCGATACCCGTGCTGCGGGTCTGCTCGCGTTCCATCACGGCTTCCAGCGCCGCCATAGCGTTTTTAACCTGGCCGGCTGAGGCCAGGATGTTGACCAGCTCTTCAATAACCGAATCTTTGTCTTTGCTTTTCAGCGGAGCCGCAATGCAGCTCGGCTGAAGAATTTGCGTAAGAATCATATTTCACCGCCTCGTACCAAGTACCTTGTTTTTCCGCAATAAACAAAACTACTCTTATAGCCTTCAGTATTGCACAATGCAATAAGAATATCATATTTTTTTGTCACAAATGCGACTTCCGGCGTCGTTATAAAGTGCGACAGTTCCGCACCTTGAGATTAGCCGGAAAAGGTCTCTGTCAGAGATTCTTCACTGCCGCCAAGCCGGCTTCGCTGTTTGATGGTTCGTACGGGCTTGGGCAGGCTTTGCGGGTCGGCGTTGGCCTGAGTAACCGCCTCGGCGGCGCTTTCGGCATACATATCGGCGCCGATTTCCTCCCATAAGCCCTCCGCCCGGCTGAAAACACCGCCGGAAAGCATAATTCGCATATCCGGAAATGCATTGATGTCACGGATGGAGTCGATTAACAGCCGAATTGCCGGGGCATCTTTGCCGTCAATGCCGTAAATCAGCAGGATATCGGGCACAAAGGCGTGGATAAAGCTTGTGATGTCGTCGTTCCCGACGCTGCCGCCGAGGAATCGTGTCTCCCAGCCGTCGCTTTCGAAGAGGTCGGCAATCATCTGGCCGCCCAGTTCGGCTTTTTCATTCGTGGCGGTGCAGACGACGATTTTCTTGTTTTTGCCGGCCCGGCGGGGGAGTTTGTTCTGTAATTGGCTGACGATGGTGCGGTTGATGCGGGAGGCGAAGGCTTCCTGGGCCGAATCAATCTGACCCTGGCGATATAGGCGGTCTGTCTCGATCATAATGGGCCAAATGACGTCCATATAAACGCGGTTGGCCGGGTTGCCCGTCTGTAAAACCTCTTCAATAATAGACCTGCATTCAATACGATTGCCGTCCAGAAGAGCATTGAGATAACGTTCAAGCACAAATTCCTTTACCATAATACCTCCAAAAACCAATACTTAGTTCACTATATTCACTTGAAACGATTTTATACTTTGCAAGAATGTTAACTTAGGCAAAATACAATTTACAGAGAACTTATCGGTGATGCAATAAAAAAATCTTTAGTTAAAATGGTGTGTTTAGTTTTTGTGATGTGTTTTAATGTGTAATGTTAAATTTAATTTAATCTTTTATTATAAAATGAGTTATAGATATTTTTATTTGAATTTTAGACCTGTAAAAATGGCGTTTTTGAGACAAAATACGCCATTAAAAAATGTTAAAATGGGTAAAATTTTTTGCATTTTGGCATAGAAAGTTATCACAGATGAGGTAGAAATGAGTACAAACGAGGTAGAAACGAGTGCAAATGATATACAAACAGTATATAAACAAGCGCTTTTTTGACACCCCCTTTTTACCGGGCGCGCATAGCACTACCGCGTTCGAAATCCAATCTTCAAAATTTCGAAAAAAATGCAACCTGGTAATATAGGAGATTTATGACACGGATGATGAGATTACTGCGACACGCAAACACCTTTCCTTCGGCCCTTTTAGGCTCCTTCTAAATCGGCTCGCTTGCGCTTGCCGCTACTGTTTATCCTTCCGTTCCGGGCTACTGCACCCCTCACAGCCGAGGGCGGCTGTGCTATATAATATATAATGTCGGAGGCGGGAGAAATTTCTCCTAAAAATTAAAATTTTTTGGAAATTGAGAATTTAGAATCAATACTGTCCCATTAACTTGAGACTGTTATGATATAACTATTTTAATTGCATGATATTACAGCAAAAAACAACTGTTATCGATTTGAACTGGCTATTATCCTACAGTGATATTTTACTGTCACTTG
>Ga0194127_10000089_pt1 | contig 134629 bp, 126 predicted proteins | sample TA2KigC100mmetaG_FD_148624 | JGI IMG/M metagenome (GOLD analysis project Ga0194127, IMG submission 148624) | Freshwater microbial communities from Lake Tanganyika, Tanzania - TA2015036 Kigoma Deep Cast 100m | ecosystem: Environmental > Aquatic > Freshwater > Lake | place: Tanzania: Lake...
TCTGCCAAGAGCTTCGCGTTCGTCTTTGGCAAGCGTCACGATGTATTTCTTCATATTCAATCCCCCAATGGTTGTGGTTGAAATGAAGATAATATATCACACTATTTACGACATTGCAAGGTTGACGTGACACTAGTTAAAGGCACTTTAGAGTTTTATTATTCTAAATTAATGCTGATTTTTAAAACGTGTCTCTAATAATTTATAGTTGTAAAAGAAAACTTTATTTTAGGTAAGAAGTCTTGTGCAAACAATGATAATCATGATTTTATTTATAAAAATATGCGGAGGTATTATCAGGAGAAATTGGGAGCATTCCCGTTTTTTGTAACGCATCATTTATATTATGCTTCCCTGCCTGTCGGCAGACAGGGACTCCGCTCAGTGTGTTGAGGAACTTTTCATATCAGGCAGAATATATGGGCAATTGCTTTTTTTACAAAAAAAATCGGGAATGCTCCCGGAGAAACTTCTGCTCTGGAACAGATTGCAGAAGAAATAGTCGCTAAAGAAAAAGGGAAGGTGCTGTTGCCAGATGATTTGCGTATTGCGAAAAAGCAGGGTTTAGAAGGACAAACTGAATTTGGAAAGAACATAGAGAGTCTGTCTATGCTGCGGTGAAATGATGTATGATTATTTGATATTGCCACTATTTATTTTCTGATCCCACATATTTTTCATATGCATTAAAGATTCTTCTATTTCCCAAAATCTTGTTCGCAGGCAACGGGAGGCTTTATCGTTTTTCATAGAACAATCTTTTGGTCTTCTGTCGCTGAAAGAAAATTCATCCGCAGAACAGGGAATAATCAAATCTTCATCAAAATCAAACTTTTTTGCCAATCTCACTCCAAAATCATAACGACTTAAACGTTCTTGACCGCAAATGTGAAGCAATTGTGGCAAATCATCCCGCTCTGCCAGTTCTAATAGTATTTCACACAAATTATTAATATATATTGGTGATCTGAATTCATCAGTAAAAAGACGTACCTCTTTTTTATGTTTTAATTCTCTAACGATACATTCCGCAAAACATCTTGAAGAATTCAAACTCAATCCGAAACATAATGCCATTCGGGCAATGCAAAAATCTGAACTTAGCGACGCTACCACCTTTTCTCCCTCTAATTTGGTTTTTCCATAAAAACATACCGGTTCCGGTATGTCTTCTTCAGAGGACATACTTTTATTCCCGCTAAATACCAAATCGGTAGAGAGATACACCAAACGAGCCCGAACCTTTTCTGCCGTGAGGGCAACATTTTCAGTTCCCCTGACATTAACATTCATGGCATATTCGGAGTTTTCTGCTGATATATTCATATTTGCCACGGCAGCGGCATGGATAATCACATTCGGTGAAATATCACAAATCATTTTTTCAACGGATTCTTTGTTTGTAATATCCAAAAAAAATGCATTTTCCCCCTGATTCCGGGCAGAAGAAGAATGAAATGTTGTGCAGTACTTCCAGCGAGAAGAAGCAACAAATGATAAATTCCCACCAACAAATCCACTACCGCCGGTTATTAACAACGTTTTCATAAATATCATTACTGAAAAAAAGCACCCATTCTCTCAAAAGAGAGAATGGGTGCAAGTTATCCATTCAATTTTCACTACATTCCCACGTTTAACTCTTACCGTCTATTTTTCCCTTTCCCTTTCCCTTTCCCATTGTCATTGTCATTGCCCTTACCCTTGCCATGATCATCATCATCATCATCATCGTCATCGTCGTCATCATCATCATCATCATCATCATCGTCATCGTCGTCGTCGTCGTCATCATCTTTTCCTTTTTTAGTTCCCTTTACCTTAACAGTATCGCTTCCCTCAAATTTTGTCCCATCCGATAATTCTCCGGTAATGGTAAACTCGACTGTTTCCGATTCACTTGTTTTTAAATCCAGGTCTATTTGTAAATCACTTATATTAAACTTAACCTTGAGATAGTCCTTTTTTTCCTGACAATCTATTGCAGCAGCGCCTTCGCATACCACCGTTTCACACACTATATCATCGATATCATACGGTGAAGGGAGTTCGATATTGGCAATAAATTTCCCGTTGCTGTTGAGATTAATCGTCTTCGACTGGAAATTTATATCTGCCGTTATAACAGAAGGCTCCTGACCTGGCGTTGCTGTCGGAGTGGCAGAAGGTTCTGTTGGTGTTGCTGCAGGCGTAGCAGTAGCATCAGGAGTTGCAGACGGTGTAGGTGTAGGAGTCGTTTCTCCTTCCTCAATCACACCTCCCGGAACCAGCAGTTCAACAGCATCAACAGACAATGATGAAGAAATATTTAAGGCAGATGTTGAACTTGGTGTGGCAGTTGCAGTCGGCGCCGCAGGTGAAGTTGCAGCAGTTGGAGTTGGAGATGCCGATACAACAGGGGTTGGAGAACTTGCCGGAGAAGGCGAGGCAGTGGCAACCGGAGAAGGCGTGGGTGTTCCTGCTGGAGAAGTCTCTTCAGTAATAACGACCCGTATAATCTCCACTTTATCACCCGCTTGAAGATCCAGATCCCATTCCTCCGATGCGTCACCATCTACAATATCAAAAGGGAATTCATAGGTCTTCTCATCATTATTTACTTCTGTTTCAATAACCAAAGTGCATGTTTTATTGGCAGACAACAGTGGTGTGTCCAGATGCATTAAATCAACTATTGACAACTGTACTTTTCCGTTTTTGTCTATTTCAATGCTTGCATTTAATTTGTTGATTGCATAAGCATTTGAATCACTTGCGGTAAGGCTGGTTTCATAAAGGGTATCAGCGCCCTTTCCTTCAGTGGCAAAAGCCAGACAAATACCTGCAAATACTACCGACCATACAAATAAAACAAATCTTCTTTGCATCATCTTCCTCCTTTACTTCAAAAAAATTTTCACTGATAAATTAACTGTTTTCCACCTTTACAAAATAAAAAACCCAAGGAAATGTTTGACATTCGCCTTGGGTCTTCGGTTTTAAAAGCCTATTAACCTTTTGTAAAACCTGATCAATAAAGTATCAATATTTATAAAAGGCATCAACCGTTCGGATTGATAAACCCTTTATAAAGAGATAACTTATCGATTCTTGCTTTCTCAATGATAAGCTTTTACACCTTTACAGGTGGCAACCTGGCATTCTTCCTTAAAAAGAAGACCCATGGCTTTGCGTCCCAACCTCACGATTGGTTTGCCGTTTAAGTATATACCTATACCACAATGATTCTATTAGTCAAGAAAATTATTACTGTTTTGGGAAAAAATATCTCTCTATCTACAACACTAATTATCGGCAAATAACAGAATACTTTACTATAATAAGACGGCAAAAAATTGCATATTATTAAAAATTTTTTTCTTTTTGCACGGGATTTTTACTACAGATGGCCATTCTTGAAGACCAAATTATAACGTAGGGATGTTTATCGTGTCAGCTTTGCAATGAAGTAACCCGCGATAACGGCAGTGCCGATAACACCGGCAACATTTGGCCCCATTGCATGCATAAGGAGATAATTATTTTTGTCCTCCCGCTGCCCTTCCATTTGGACAATCCTTGCCGACATGGGAACGGCGGACACACCGGCCGCACCAATCAGTGGGTTAATGGGGTTTTTCGGGTTGATCCTGTTCATTAACTTTGCCATGAGAATGCCTCCTGCGGTCGAAATTCCAAAGGCAATTGCGCCGATAAAAACAATCTTTAGCGTTTCAGCATTCAGAAATTGTTCTCCCTTCATGGTAATACCCACACAAACACCAAGGAAAATCGTAATGACATTAATAATCTCATTTTGTGCCGCATGTGATAACCGTTCGGTCACTCCGCATTCGCGCAGGAAGTTGCCGAGCATTAACATGAAAATCAATGGTGAAGCATCGGGAACAATAAACGCTCCCGCTATGATAATAATCAGACAAAAAAGCAATTTCTCCCGCCTTGACACTTTTCGGAGCGATTTCATGCGTATTCTTCTCTCCTGTTTTGATGTGAGTATCCGCATAATAGGCGGCTGAATCAGGGGAACGAGGGAAATGTAAAGATACGCGCTTATGGCTATCGGCCCAATGAGTTCGGGGGCGAGTTTATTGCTTGTGAAAATGGCGACGGGACCATCCGCCCCTCCGATAATGCTGATTGACGCCGCCTGATGAGGGGAAAATCCCAATAAAACTGCGGCAATAAATGTCACACATATCCCCAACTGAGCAGCAGCGCCAAGCAAGAGTGTGCGGGGATTCGCTATCAACGGGCCAAAATCCGACAAGGCGCCTACTCCCAAAAAAATCAGAGGAGGAAATATTTCCCATGTAATTCCCTTTGAAATATAATAAAATAATCCTCCCGGCCTGCCGTCTATGGGAAGATTTACCATGCCATGCGTGGGTAGATTTGCGATAAGCGCCCCAAAGGCAATCGGAACGAGCAGTAATGGTTCAAAGCCTCTGTAAACCGCAAGATACAGTAATATGAATGCAATTATCCACATTACAATCATGTGGAATGATACCTGCTGAACCGGCAATAAATGCAATAATGTAATCATGTAATCATGCTAAACATCATAGTGTTTTCATTACGAAATGCTTAATAACAATTGATCATCTTCAACGGCGTCTCCGATTTTTACATGAATAGTCTCTATTTTGCCATCATGAGGGGCGTATACATAATTATTCATTTTCATTGCCTCTAAAACCATTAATCGTTCTCCCTCTTTCACATATTGCCCTTTTTGTATAAAAATAGCAGATACTTTTCCCGGTATCGGACTCGTAAGATCACCTTGTTTCTTCTCTGCTGGATGTGGTTTCTGAGAAATAATCGGACTCTGTGACGGCGCTTGTTTTTCCGGACGTGTAATCGCAGGAGCTTCTTCACCAAGGATTTCCACAAGTACCTCGTATACCTTTCCTTCAACAGTAATTCTCAGTTTTTTCACCGATTGTCCTCAAAATACCCGTTTCTCAAACTGCAAAATAAATCAGCGAACTTTGTGCGACGCAAAGTGCTGGCGTCTGCCTTCCGCAGACCATGCCTGGAGATAAAGCTTTCCGGACACTTGCCCCTCATCGACTTGCCGGATAGAAACAATTCTATGCGGTTCCTTTATTACCTCATCAACCGCCGTGGTAATAACTGTAAGAAGCGTATTTTGCTTCATTTCTTGCGGAAAAACCTTCAGTTTTCCCTGTGGTTTCCCCCCAAAAGTTGTTTCAGTACCAGCAGCAGATTTCCGGTCTTCCGTCTTTCTTATGAAATACCCCAGTATGTAAATTAACAGGGAAATTCCGCTCAGACTTGCTATCACAAAAAACAACCCTGTTATTTGAAAATAAACGGATTTCCAAAACGACCAATGTTCCATAGGTGTTTTCTTATTTTATGATTAAAGATATCGTAATATTTTAGTTTTTAAAAATATTCAGTGAAATAAAACTTAGCACATTCAAAAATTTAAAGGCTAAGGGGGGCAGAAAGGCTAATGGGGTCAGACCTGATCTATTGACAATAATATATATTTTTTCTTAAAACGATTATACATTTAACAGTTTTAATTACAAGGATATGTTGGGGATTGATTACTATGGCAGGTAAGCATTTTATTTGCATAGACAACTATTCGCCGGAGAGCATTTTATCGCACTGGTTATACAGGAACATTAGGGAATCGTCTTTCCGTATTTTCTCTTTCAGTCTCTTTCTTGCCTGACTCATCCCCCCAACGGTCAAACCTCCCAGCTCATGGCCGATTTCTCCTAAACTTTTATGATACAACCGATGCTTGCAACATAAATCAATATACACCATCCTTGCTTCTCTAAATGCAGATCGCCGTTTTAACAATTCCGCGCTCTCAATTTCGAAAACGTTGCACACCGTATCTCTAATTACTTCCTGTGTAATCTCCTTAATGAGTTCTCTTGATTTTGACTGCTCTGCTTTATCAGGTTTGGCATTCTTTAACACTTTTTTATAAAGCCAATCTATAAATCCCGATCCGCCAATAACTACTTGTCCTTTCATGTCTTTAAATGGTGATTCGACATCTCTGATCAATCCCTCTTCCACATATTCCCTGTAACGCTTCCTCCCATACGTATTATCCCCTCCTGTATATTCCAGAACATTACGGTAACACACAAAATCATTCCTGTATCGTAACAACCCGTATCCAGGGTTACTGCTCCACCGATATTTCTGTAAATACTCTCTCTGCTCAGAAACGGACAATTTCCGTATCTTTTTTACTTTAACAGGGTTTAAGTGGATATATCTCGAAAGCGCTAAAAGATAAGAATCCTTTTCAATAAGAATTGCCTTGTATCGTCCCTGATAGAGATGCCCGGCGCGATTATGTCTTCTGTTGTAATAGACAGTGTAGGTAGTGTTTAATCTTTGTGCAAAACGATTAAGGTTTCCTGCGGGTGTGTGAAGGATAAGATGAAAATGGTTGTCCATGAGGACATACCCATGTAATTGCACCAGGTATTTTTCCAGACTATCTTTTAATATAACGAGAAACTTTTCGCGATCGGTGTCATCTTTGAATATGCTGTTTCTTTCGTTACCGCGTGAGGTGACATGGTACCATGCGCCATGATATTCTATTCGTAACGGTCTTGCCATGCCGATACATTAACAAATCAAATCGCTATTGTCAATAGATAAGGTTTGACCCCAAAGTTCCCAAAGTTTTTCCTTCAAGGTTTTCGTCTATTTCATTATGTCTTGGAACAGGCTGCCTTTTCCCTGTGGCCGGATTTTTGTATAAGTCGTGACGGCTTCCATGTCTAACAAAAACACATCCTGAATCAGTCAACCTTTTGATAAGGTCTTTTCTTTTCATACGATAAGGGTAACTTCTTTAACTTTATGTTCTGCCGGAACGTCCTCCATCGTTATAAGCATAAAAGCATCTTTCATGTTTTCTTCGAGTTCTTCCAGCGTCTCACCTTGTGTCATTATTTCAGGATATTCAACGAGTTTACCCACCCAGAATTTTTCACCTTTCCAGTAAATCATTTTTAATTTTGTTTTCATCTTTTTACCTCACAGTGTTATTCTATGAAAATATGATAGCATAGAAGACCATGTTAGCATGCATAAGCTTATCTTTTCTTGGATCTTGAAGCCTCTTTCTGCATCACCTGGTCAAACCTTGTCCATCCCATTTTACATCCATATAAAGTTCCTTTGGGGAACCAGACTATAGAGACATTTGAAACAGTAAGCGTACCTAATACGGGAGCATTCCCAATTTTTTGTAAAATGTGGAGGTATTATGCGGGGGATAAACCACCCGCGCTACGACACATATTGCATGGTAGCGCCGATCCTTTATGGTCGGCTTTATTTTGATTTACAAAAAATTGGGAATGCTCCCCCTAATACCGCCCCATCAATTTTAACTTGAAATTCGACATCTGCCTTCCCGAGATCACGTTGCGGGATATTGAAAGAAACATCGTGTTTAGCCATTTTTATTGTCTCCTTTCCCTTGACATAACGTCGGCGCGTCAGTTGCGCCCGACTAAAAAAGGCGCACCAATTAAACACCAAACGCTTGCCAACCACGAATACCTCTTAAACATGCGGCGTAAGGGTGTCAACTGCACGCGCATGTTAGGCTATCTGGTATGGTTTTCTATGTCACCCCTTGAACGGGATAGGCTGTGTCATGGATAAAACAACCACCTCGCGGTTGATCCGCTTCGCCACTTTCGCTGCAGTGGCCTCCAGATCATACCGCGCCTGCAGGCGGAGCCAGACCACCGCACTCGTGCCAAAATACCGCGCCAATCGCAATGCCGTATCCGCCGTAACCGCACGCTACCCACGGATAATCTGACTAATCCGCAATGCCGGCACACCAATATCTTTCGCCACACGGTACTGGCTCAGCCCCAGGGGCTTCATAAAGTCTTCTAATAATACTTCGCCAGGATGAACAGCCGGTAATCTTTCCATACGTACTCCCTTATTTGTGATAATCCACTATCTCCACGTCTCTTGCCTTGCCTTTGCCCCATTTGAAACAAATACGCCATTGGTCATTGATGCGGATACCGTGTTGACCGTCTCGGTCGCCTTGTAGGGACTCCAGCCGATTGCCCGGTGGGGCGGCCAAATCGCGTAAATCTTCCGCAACTTCCTTTAAGACAATGACTTTCCTTACTTTCATTTGCGTCCACGTGCTGTCAGTTCCTCGATTGAAATAAACTCGGCTTTACCTGTTTCAATTTTCTTTCTCCTATTTTCAAGAATTGTTCCGTGCCACTCTGGTGAATCGATTTCTTTATCTTCGTGGCATAAGGCATCCCAGAGTTCTTCCATCGCTCGTAAACGTTCAATTGTAGGCATTTTTTTAATTTCAATACTAGTCATCGTTTTCAATCCTTTCAAAATTTTTTATGCTAACAATAATTATACAGTCTGTATAAAACGGCAAACACAGACAGATTTGATATATATAAAAAGTTACCGTTTGTTCTTTTTGTTGGTTGCAACTTGCTTCGCATTAAGCATTTCCTGCTTGTTAGCCAAATAACTCATTCCGGTTTATACAGACTGTATAAACTGACCTACAGCCCATCGACAGGACTCCGGACACCGTGGCCTCCTTTGGACATGGGTGTAAATCATAGTTGTGCTAACGTCTATGTGGCCAAGAAGTTCCTGGATAGTACGAATATCATAACCAGCCTCAGGCAAATGCGTGGCAAAAGAGTGGCGGAAGGTGTGGCAACCGGCGTGTTTGACTACACCCGCATTGCGGACTGCTTCCCTGACCATCCGCTGAAGAATCGTCTCGTGGATATGATGCCGCCCTTCTTCACCAGAACCATTGGGGTAAACCCAATCTATTGATAATAATATGTTTTTTCCTAAAACGATTATACATTTAACCGTTTTAATTACAAGAATATGTTGGAATCAGGCAAATCCTTTTGCCTGCATAAATAACTATTCGTCAGAAAGCGCTTTACCACCGCAAATACACTCTCTGTCCTGAAACCGGCAATTTCTGTATTTTTTTTTAATCTTAACAGGGTTTAAGTAGAGGTATCGCGAAAACGCCAAAAGATAAGAACTTTTTCGATAAGAATTGCCTTCCATCGTCCCTGATAGAGATGCCCGGCGCGATTATGTCTTCTGTTGTAATAGACAGTGTAGGTAGTGTTTAATCTTTGTGCAAAACGATTAAGGTTTCCTGCGGGTGTGTGAAGGATAAGATGAAAAGGTTTTCCATGAGGACATAGCCATGTAATTGCACCAGGTATTTTTCCAGACTATCTTTTAATATAACGAGAAACTTTTCGCGATCGGTGTCATCTTTGAATATGCTGTTTCTTTCGTTACCGCGTGAGGTGAAATGGTACCATGCACCATGATATTCTATTCGTAACGGTCTTGCCATGCCGATACATTAACAAATCGAATCGCTATTGTCAATAGATTAGGTTTGACCCCAAAGTTTTTTCCAAAGTTTTTTTGCAGAACCTAACTTTTTTCTGGACCTTTGCCAAAAAGACCCTCTATCCTCAGAGTAAGGCGCCTTTTCAACTCTTCCTTGTTGTCATTTGTCCATTCAATAAAGTAATACTGACGAATATCAAAATGAAGATTCTTTAGATCATCCTTCTCACAAAGCCAAAACACCTCTAACCCCAACCCCTTTGCAAATCCCGCCTCAAAATAAACACCGCCTCTATGCCTAGTAAAATCAGCAACAACAAACTTACTTCTTCTTATTTGAGCTATAATTTCATCATCAATTTTGTCATTATGTTCTCTCAAATCGACTTTGTGAGGTAGATATCCAGCGTCGGATATTGCCGGTGCAATTGCTTCTTCATACAATGATTTCAAATCATCAGAAAAACACATCGCAACAAATCCTTGAGAGCTTTTTGAATTAGTTTTCGACAATTCTTCCAATCGTATCCATCCATTAGCAAGTACTTTATATTTATTTAACCATATTTGCGATTCTATGATAACAAATATTCTTTTTGTTGTAATTAAGTAATCAGTTACGGCCTGTAATTCTTCTTCATTTACACACCAAGCCCTACTAATAAATGATTTATCAAATTGAATTGAAGCACCTGCGAAATCAGATCTAGCGGCGATATGGCAAAGCAGACTATCTGCTCTATCAATAAATGACGGTAGTTTTAATTTGATTAGAAAGTTATCGAGGTTCTCTGAAGTTATTTCATATCCCTCATTTTCCGCTAGCCAACCCGATATGTTTGCCTTTTGTCGCTGCGTTAGTCTTCTTCTCCCGATTAACATTTCAATTTTTGCGTCTGCCGTATATTTTCCACATTGTGGACAATCTAAATATTTTCTATCTCTTGACCACATGTTTGATTTACATTTATTTAGGCAAATAGGACATTGTTCCATATTTTTTCCCTAATGTAAAAATTACCGTCTGAATACTATTTTATAATCTATAAAATACCCACAAAATAAAAACCATCTGTACACCTTATTAATCATATCCCTGTCTGAGTTAGGTACTTTTATCACGACTCTATAAATATCATTGACATTAGCATTGCCCTTACGAATCCGCCAACTTATCCAAAATACTCCGCAACAGCCGTGGATCAATATAGCGGATGCCTAGTTTGTCTGCCCATTTGACGATGCCGGTGTCGGCGGTCATCAGGATGCCTTCCATTTCTTTTGCAAGGAGGATTAAATCGACGTCCTCTTTGCTGTCAATAATCCCCTCGCGCAGAGCCATGCGGTATTTTTTTCTGAGGTTCGCGATGGCCTCGGGTTCGGTATCGGGAGAGGCTTCTCTTACCGCAGTTTCCGCCACCCGCAATCCCTTATCGATCCTTTGCCGGACGTCTTCAATGAGTTCGTAGAGCAAAAAGGCGGGCACGGTCAGTTCGTAACGTTTGGGGGCTTTCTGGCGTATCAGCATTTGCAGGTCGATATGGATGTCTTTTATCTCCACAAAGGTAAGAAGCTCCTCATAAATCGTCTGCGGCATATAAAAGGTAGGCCCTTCCAGTTTGCTGATAATTTCCAGAAAAGAGCGCAAGGCGTCCGTCGGGTCGTTGCCAAAGGTATGATAAACATCAGGATTGGTAAAAATGCTGGTATCGATGACTACCTTTTCATGGATGAGTTGTTCATGTTTTATGTCTTTTTGCATATCGTTCTTTCCTGTTCGGTAAGCTCAAATATCTTTTTAAAAAGCGTCTCTTCGGCAGCGGACATTTCCTTTCCCCGCCTTCCCATGGCAACTTTTGCCACGTTTAAAACCTTTTCTAAAATGTACACGATAACCCCGTGATCGGAACACCATGAGAACGAAGGGAGATATTTCGGGGGATAGCGGTTGGTGACGATATTGCAGGCATACCCAATGACGCTTCCCGTCATGATCGTCGTATTTATAGCGGTTTTTGTGTGGTCTCCCATTGCCATGCCCAGAAAATTGTGGTTTGTGTTGATGAGTTCATTTCCCATCTGGACTTTTATGCTGCCATAGGTATTCAGCAGATTGCTGTTCGTTGTATCCGCCCCGATATTCACCCATGAGCCAATATAGGAGTCGCCCAGAAATCCGTCATGCTGTTTATTGGTATAGCTGTGGAATATCGTGTTTACGTTTTCTCCCCCGATCTTGCACACATCTCCAATATTCGTTCCTCCCCGCAATCGTGAATTGGCCTGTACTACAGAATTATCTCCTATATACACAGGGCCTTCGATGGTGGTGTTGGGGGAGATGGTGACGTTATTGCCAATATACACCGGGCCGTTTTCGGCGTCTATTACACAGCAGGGCTTTATCCTGCTGTCTTTCCCGATATGTATTTTATCTTTGTTCAGGAGATACGCGCCTTCGTAAATATTTCCCATGTTCCGCACTTCTTTGACAAATAAAGAGAAGTCTTCCTTTATTTGTGAGACATTGCGTTTTACAACGTCCCAGTAATAATGCAACGCCGGAACCCTGCTCTCAACACAGGGAAATGTTTTTTTCAGTTTCTCAACAGCATTTTCCTGAAGAAATGTGTCATGGGATATTTTCCCTGAAAAGTTCTTTTTGAGACGAAGGTAAATAATCGTGTCTCCCTGTATGCCAAGTTCTTCAGGACCATCGGGAGAAACAGAGTTTGAGAAAATCGCGCGTCCATTGATAAAAAGGCAGTTATCCGCCGATGCAGGGGGCACATTTACCTCCAAAGAATAGCGTTCTTTTACAACATCAGCAAGATAGTCCCTGCAGAAAAGGGTAATTTTGGAACCGGGATAGAGTTTATGCACCCTCTCCATCTGAGTATACATGCCGCAGCGGAGTTCAAACGTTGCCCTCGCGTATACAAGGGGAAAAAGGCGTGAATAGTTGAAGTCTTCGAAAATACAAATATGAGACACTTTGAATTACCCTCTTTTCTTCTATTTAGCATGCAATCGATGAGCGCGCGGCGCCGGAGTGTAGAATACTGAGAGTGTTAAGTTTTGTCAAGCCAATAATATAGGGAAAAAACCACGCCGGACAGGCGCTGTTATTGTCCTCCCACTATATCATTGACGGAACTTATTAACTGTGCTAAAATTTCAACCATTTATATTATTACCATGTAAAAACTTCTTTTTTTAGCACGTTTTTTACCTCCCCTACATTCCCTCCTTGCGAAGGAGGGGAAAAAGAGGGGTGGTCAATTGGGTTGCGGCTATGCTGCCCTATGCAGATGCTTACCTTCGTTTTATGATCCTGATTGAATGAATCAAACTGCGACAAATATACGTTTATTAACGATCCTTCTCGTGTTGTTTCTTTCATTTCTCTTTCTTTTCAATACGGGAAACAGGGATCTCTGGGCGCCTGACGAACCTCGCTACGCGCAGGTTTCCAAGGAAATGCGGGACAGCGGCAATTTTATTCTCCCGCAGTTAAACGGTGAGCCGTATCCCCACAAGCCCCCCCTTTTATTCTGGATGATCAATCTGTTTTCGATTCCCTTCGGCAAAATAACGCACCTGTCAGGGCGTTTGCCTTCCGCTTTCGCGGGGGTGGGATGCTGCCTCATACTCTTTAATTTCGCGCGGAATGTTTTTCAAAATACGCGGATCGGCCTGCTGGCAGCCCTTATCCTTGCCACAAGCATGAAGTTCCTCTGGATGTCGCACCGCGTGGCATTTGACGTCCTTCTGACCTTTTTTGTAATGGCATCCCTGTTTAGCTTTTATAAAGGATACACAGAAGACAAAAACAAGGTGCGCAGCTATACCCTCTTTTATCTATTCATGGCGCTCGGGGTGCTTACCAAAGGCCCTGTGGGATTTCTCCTTCCGTTTCTTACGGTAGTGGCATATTTATTTCTGAAAAGGGACATACGGGTTTTAAAGGAGACAAAACCATGGATTGGGGGAGTCCTCTTTGCCATTCTGGTATTCTCATGGGTGTACCTGGCAAGCATATACGGCGGAAAGGAATACACACAGCAAATAATGTTCAAACAAAACGTCGGAAGGTTTGCTGATTCGTTTGCCCATAAACGGCCGTTTTATTACTTCTTTATCCAGTTCCCCCTGAATTATTTTCCGTGGAGCATCTTTATCCCCAGCACGGCGCTGTTTCTGTTTTCACGGGAAGGGAGAAAGAAGTTTCAGGAAGTTTCATTTCCGGCGGTCTGGTTTGCGGTTATCTTCGTTTTCTTTTCCATTGTTTCCGGGAAAAGGGATATCTACGTCCTTCCGCTGTATCCCGCCGCATCGTTGATTATCGCATGGTTTTTAAATGAGTTTATCGGACAATTCAGGGATCTCCGGTTCAGAAGAACAGGCTACATCCCCTGTTACTTCGCAAGCGGTTTGTCCATGTTTTTAGGCTTGCTCCTGCCGGTTGGCGTTTACAAATTTCTCCCCGAACATGTTCGCCTGACCATACCGTTTGTGATACTCCTTTTTGCCGGTGGCATCATTATGCTGCGCTGCACAAAACGCTCAAGAATACTGCCCTTTCTCTTTACCCTTATTATGCTTGTTTTCCTTACCTTTACCATCAGCACCTTGCGGGTAATTCCCCTGTTAAACCAGCACAAATCGGCGAAGGAAATTTGCGATACGGCAAACGCCGTAATGAAACCGAATGAACCTTTGGCCATGTATGGTTTTCTGAGGGATACGTATCTGTTTTATACGGACAGAAACCACATAGAGGTTATTCATGAACCGGAGGATTTGAAAAAATATCTGATCTCAGAGGAACAGGTCTTTCTGTTTATCCAGGATAAAGATTTTGTGAAGATTACGGAGTCGTTAGAAATACCCGTCTTCGTCCTCGCAAAGGACTCAGTCGGCCACCGGAAGATGTTTTTCGTTTCGAACAGGGATATGTGAGTATTTATAAACCATTCCATTCATCAACAGTAATTTCTCTGCCTATTATTTCTTCTATTTCCCGAATCATCATTCGAAGTTGAGGAGAGGAATAGAGTATTCATTATAAGACGGAATTGACAGACGATAACATTTATATGCCATAAACTGATGTCTCGTTCCGGAAAAATGGTCATTCAAAACCCAATACTCGTAACCGACGGATGAATTCCCTGCGTTTACACGGTATCCATCGGCTCACACGTTGGCTCCGTATTTAAATCAATTCCGCCAATTACCGGTAAAGAATGTCCCAGTTTTAAACCTAACAAAATCCATTCTTCGAGTGCAGAATGTAATTCGCTTTCACACTCCCGTAAACTATTGCCAAATGCTATCACGCCTTTGCATAAAGGAATTTTCCCGGAAAATGTACCATCTTCAAGCTTGTCGTAAATAGCTTGTGCCATAGCATGCTCGACATACTCGCTCAGGACATATCGTATTACCGGCATATACTACCCCTCTATAACAGGTTCGCAAGTATTAAAGGATTGCCTCTAAAGAATGGCAACGTCAGAAGATATGTGGTGTCATTTTAGAGCTTTTGGATAGGCAGGTCAACATGTTTCATTATCTCTCTTATTTAAAGCAGGTATGTAAAAATTTCATTCTTCTTTTTCCCCTACTTCCTCTTTTTCATTTAATGTTTCATACAAACTTTTCTCAAACTGGAAAACAACAGGGTTATTATCAAAGCATACCCACGTTTTTTCATCTACTAATGCGTAAGCAATCTTTATTGTATTCTCGCCTTCCTTTATCTCTTTCAACAACTCCTGCTTTCGTGCCCATTCCGCATCTATACGGTAATCAACGACTTTAAATCTTTCCAGTTCCTTAATTTTTGGAAGAGCGATTTCAAGAAATTCTCCCGCGTTGGGGGCAATCTTACTTTTCTCATAAGAAGATATTTTATACACCGCAGAATTGCCTTCTTTTTTTACGTATATACCATCCTTCTTGTAAGCAAAATGGATGGTATGTATCGTAGTATCCGCCATCGTAAACTGCACGTTCGTATCGGAAGTGTTAAATATATCGTCAGTGTATTCTTTCGGATCAACTGCCTTTTCAATGCGCAAAGAAACCGCCGCGGCCAGGATGTCATTGGCTTTTGCTTTTTTGATATCAAACACCCCATCATTCGCGGTAAGCTTCCATTCATATTCTTTCTTTCCTTCTGCTTCTTTGTTCTCTCCGGATTTCTCTTCTCCGTCAGCTTTTTTCTCTTCTTTTACAAACAGAAAATCCTTTCCGTTGTGCCGATACGAAATTTTTTGTATTTGGTCTTTCTCAAGCTGCAAAAATTTGCGCTGTATCCAATCTTCCTGTTTTAGCGGTTGATCTCCCCACACCCCAATTTCACCACGGATGTCCTGATCAATGGACAGGACATTTTCACTATCTGCCATCCTTGCAAAAGTCTCCTGCGATTCCGCCCCTCTTTTGCCAATTAAAATATGAAACGAAGAAGAATCTCCTGAAAGAATAATATTCAGGGCTTTTTCTTCGGTAAGATCGAAATTGCTGAAAAATTCCTTCCCCGTTGCCCGCACCTTTCCTTCCGCAGTTGAAACGGCAGAAAATATTTTTTGTATCTTTTCCGCATCGCCTGGCACATGAAAACTGCTTTCTACTATCCAGTTGTCATTGTCTTTTGAAAGTGTTATCCCTTGCTGTTTATCGGCGCCTCTGTACAATTCGACTCTTTTAATGCCGGCGGCGGAAAAATTACCGCACAAAGACTGATACCCTGCAACTACTGAAGATTTTTCCGGTCTTTTTATAACAACAAAATAAACAATAAGAAGAACACAAAAAACGGAAAGCGCTATTATTATCTGTTTGTTTTTCATATTTCTCTCCTCTTCCTATGTATTCACCACTGTCAATTGATACATCGCACGTCGCCGCTTTCTCATGTATACCCTGAAAACACCAAACACTATCCAGAGTAAGGAAATAAAGAAAACTACAAAAAATTTATAAAACAGTTTTGTGCCGGACGATACCTGGCCGATAAACTCCGCGGCCTTGCCCTTTGATCGTATGCTGATAAGCTCTTCACCAAGGGTGAGGGAATCGATGGCATTTAAAAAGAACAACGGATTCCCTCCGCTGAGAATTATCTGATCCTTGAACATTTCGGCACACCCTGAAATAATTGCTTTGGCGGGAACACATTCAATTTCCGGGGCAGTTCCTTCGTGTGCTTCTTTGTCTCCTTCTTGTTCAGGCGTTTCCTCCATCATTGGATTATGCGAGGAAGATTTTTCTGGCCATTCAGGGATATATTTCCCCGCGTAAGGAAAAGGAAATTTTCCCTCCACAAGTGCAATCAGCGGCTGGTTTGGCTTTATATCATGAAGTTTTGACGTAATATCCGACTTATCAATGGGTTTTTCCTTGAAGGGAATCGTCCAGCTCACATCACCCGAAGAGGCAAGAATCCTGTAATTCAAATTAAGGCTCTTGAGTTTCTCTGCATCGACATTCAATGAAGTTCCCCACAAATAAAAGAGGGAACTCAATTGGTCGGTAATAGAGACTTCTTTATTCATATTCTTTTCCAGAACCCGTATGTGTATCGGCAACTTCACCGGCTGGTTCTGGATAACGGAAAACATGCCTATATTCTTTCTGCTTGGTATCGCGACCGTTTCGTGATTATTGTCCATAAGGATTTCATCACTAATCGCAATGCCAAATGCAGACATTAAAGGGTTCACCTGCGTATCTATTTTATGCGGAATAGACTGAATACCGCCTTTTTCACTCACAGAATAGTTATAGTCATACATCTGTACTGCCATAAAAAGATTCGTTCCTCTGGCAAGCGCCTTGTTAATTTCATATCTTTGCCGTTCATTAAGGCTGTCAGGTTTCAATACTATCAGTGTTTTCGCGTCTTCCGGTATACCGGAGTCTTTCGTCAAATCAATCCTTCTGACGTCGTATCCCTGATGCTTTAACGTTTCATCTATCACCGCGTAATAATCTTCCTGCATGGGAGGTTTTTGTCCCATTTGCATCATTATCTGGCGCATGGCGGGATCTTTCATCTGCGGGTTAGGATATTCCAGAGGGGCATACAGAGCAATCTTCGGCTTCTTCTCCAGCGTCATACGGTAAATCCTTGAAACCAGCTCATATTCCAGGGTATTTAAATTCTGGGGAATTATCTGAGGGATTACTTCTTCTTTTTTATCCAGATATGCAATACCGATAGCACTGTAAATGCGTTTCACATTAAAGGAATCCTGTTCTATGCTTTGCGCGTTAAAAGGAACGATTCCTTTCGACTGGAGTTTCTCGACTTTTTCCTGGATTTTATTTGCCAGTTCATCCGTATTCTCCTCCTCCGTTCCTACATCTTCAATTCCTTTTGTAGGGTCTACAATCGATACCCGTATGTTTTTACTAAGTTTCCTGAACTCAGTAAGTTTATCGACAACGTCCTGTTCCAGGGATTTAAATGCGGTTGGCATCTTTTCCTTCGGGGTGACATAATACGTAATATCGAGAGGAACGTCTTTCAAACGCTCTATCACCTTTCGCGATGATGTGCTTATGGTATAAATATTATTTCTGGTAAGATCAAACCTTCCCAGATTGACGGGCATTACCACCATATTGATAACAATTGCAATGCCAAAGAAAATGGCGCAATTTATGGCAAACTTGCGCCTCGAATGAAGTTTTATGCTGCTTTCAAGGGTGTAGGTATTGAGAAAAAGAAACGCTGCGGTAAACGAGAGAAAATATAAAATATCCTTGCTGTCAATCACACCCCGTTCGATAGCTGAAAAATGAGAGGCAAGGCCAATGGTAGAACTCAGAAACGAACCAAATTGAGGTATCCAGCCATCAATAAACGTTGCCACATAGTCTGTGCCAAGCATAAAAAAGATGAAGCAGATTACCATGGAAAGAATAAACGATACAATCTGATCTTTGAAGAAGGCGCTGATGAAAATACCAACCGCAAGATAAAAGGCGCCCAAAAACAGAGATCCAAAATATCCGCCAAGTATCGGCCCAAGGTCCGGCATACCCATGAAAGACAACATAAGCGGAATAGGAAATGTCCCGGCCAATGCGGTGAGATAAAATGCAAGACTGGCAAGAAATTTCCCTAACACCAGTTGCACACCCGACACGGGAAGGCTCTGCAACAGGGCGATAGTTCCTGATTTCCGCTCTTCCGACCACAATCGCATCGTAACTGCAGGAATGAAAACAATCAACACCCACGGAAGCATGCTGAAATATGCCCTCATTTCGGTAAGGCTCATCAGGAAAAAATTCGTCATAAAAAGACCGCAGCTTATTACCAGAAAAACAATGATAAAGATATAAGCAATCGGGGATATGAAATAAGCCGCAAATTCTTTACGAAAAATAGTCCATAAACTCTTCATACCGTCTCCTTATTTTTCTACCCTTTCTTTTCCCACCAATGATAAAAATATATCTTCCAGAGAAAGAGGATGTTCACTCATTTCCTTGATGTCCCATCCCTTCCGGCGTGAAATTGCGGAGAGTTTCATCCATAAAGTATCTTTTACATCGCTTTCCACCGATACTTCAGCAATACCATCTTTTTCAGCCATACTATCAATCTTTGCGATCTCAGGTATTTCAGAAAGGGTATGTTTTACATCGGAAGCAGATGCTTTTACGGAAAAACGAATGGAGGAATGCAGATTCAGGGATTGAGCCATTTCTTTTACTGTGCCTTTCCCAACAATGCGGCCACGATCAATGATAACAAGTCTGTCGCTCACCTCCCCTATCTCATGCAATACATGTGTGCTGAGAATAATGGTTTTTTCCTTTGCCAGTTCGCGAATGAGTTTTCTGATGCCGATAATCTGAACCGGATCAAGGCCTGAGGTGGGTTCATCCAATATCAATACCTGAGGGTCATGGATAAGCGCCTGAGCAAGTCCGACTCTTTGCCGGTACCCCTTAGACAATTCTCCTATCGGGCGGTAAAAAACATTTTTGAGATCGCAATGCGTCAGTACCCAATCAATGCGTTCCTTTTTTTTATTCCCTGTAAGGCTCCTTGCATCGGAAACAAAATTCAGATATTCGGCAACCTCCATTTCCGGGTACAAGGGGGCATTTTCCGGCAGATAGCCTAATATTTTTCGCACCTCTTTCGGGTTTTCCAATACATTGAAATCACCAACCTTCACTGAGCCTCTCACCGGCATAATATGCGTTGCAAGAATTCTCATCGCAGTAGTTTTGCCCGCTCCGTTTGGTCCCAAAAGCCCGACAATTTCTTTTCTTTCGGCAGCAAAGGAGACGTTTTCAAGCGCCACTGTCGAGCCATACCTCATACAAAGCCCCTGCACTTCGATCATTGTTTTCTCCTTGAATTAATACTAAGCGTTGGCCTTACTTTTGTCTGTAGAGAAGAATCGGCCTGCAAATTTTGACATTATCATTGTTTTTCAGCCATAAAAATCCCTCTTAAAAACATACACTTAATCATCAATTTTCAGTAAACATTGAATGCCGATAAAATGTTCCAAATGAACAAAAAATACTTATTACTGCCTGGTAAGGGGGACAAACCTCACGGGAATGATAGATTTTTTTACCACCTTCGATGTTGCGTCTTTTGTTATCAGCATCAGTTCCTGTATTTCAAATACCCCTCCCACCGGAATCACCATACGCCCTGAAGGTTTCAGTTGATCAATGAGCGGTTGCGGAATTTTCTCCGACGCGGCGGTTACAATTATCGCGTCAAAAGGAGCACATTCAGGCCAACCATTATATCCATCTCCAATCTTAACCGCGATATTGTCAAATCCCATGGTTTGCAACTGTCTTTTTGCATGGTTACCCAATTCTTCCACGATCTCTATTGTGTATACCTGCTTTACGATTCTGGCAAGAATGGCTGCCTGGTAGCCGGAACCGGTGCCGACTTCCAAAACAACATCATTTTCATCAGGTTGCAACAATTCCGTCATAAATGCCACAATGTAAGGCTGGGAAATTGTCTGGCCATGGCCTATCGGAACAGGCTGATCGAAATAGCTGTAATAGCGAACCGGTTCAGGAATAAATAAATGCCGGGGAACGGCTTCCATTGCCTCCAATACCTTTTCATCTATCACCCCCCTGTTCGCAATCTGCCTCTCCACCATTTGTTTGCGTTGCAACGCAAAAGTCTCTTCGTCTAATACTGCTTTTTTATCTCCCATCGCCAAAACCATACCTCTGTTGATTATTAAAAACGCAATTACTGCAATAACAATTATTGCAAAAGAAGTAAGAGAAACAAACAGCTTTGGTTCCATGCTTTTTTTCTTCATGATGTAAAAGCGAAATCACGCTTTCCCGCAAATACACGAAAAACTTTTACGGATTGAGCTTCGACATATTTTTCATGGCACACAACCACAATTTCTGCCAGCACAAGCTTTTTTAACAACAGTATGAGTACTAAATAGCACAAACATGCATGGATGGAAAGTAAATTCTGAGTAAAAGTACGGGTGATGAAATAGAAGAATACAGCATGCAGGAAACTGAGAAATCTTAAAGTTTTGTGTCTGTTCAATATATAACACTTACTCAGGAAATTAATGCCCTGAGACACTGCGCAAAATCATGCGGAATGCGCGCTGTGGCGGAAATCTTTTTGTGCGTATAGGGATGCTCAAAGGATATCCGATACGCGTGAAGCATCTGTCTTTTTGTTTCTCTGTGTAACGCGTCTTCAATATGTTTCCGCGCGTATTCTGCCTCGCCTATGACAGGATGTCCGATGGATGCAAGGTGAATTCTGATTTGGTGCCTTCTCCCCGTTTCCGTGCTTACCTCAAGGTATGAGGAGTTTTCTCCTTTCTTTAGCAATTGAACGTGCGTCACGGCAGTTTGCCCGCCTATAGGACTATTTACAGAAAAAGTTGTTTTATAAACATCTCCCATTACGATCACACGATAAACCTTTTCTATTTCATGTTTTTTAAACACCTTCTTTATCTCTTCAAAAGCATCTTCGTTCTTGGCAAAAATAACTGCCCCGGAGGTATCTTTATCCAGGCGGTGAACAGCGTATATATGCTTATTATTTAACTGTAACCTTAAATCACTCTCCAGACTGTTTGGCCCGTTTGTTACAATGTCAGGAGGTTTCGCAACAATGAGATAGTAATCATCCTGAAAAAGGATATCGTATGTCCTCTTTTCCGATTGTGGTGTTTTATCAAACAGGACTTCAACATTGTCTCCCTTTTTTAACTGATAGGAAGCAATCCATACCCTTTTTCTATTAACAAAAACCAACCGGTCATCCAAAAGCTGTTTGGCTTTTTTATTCGACAAGGAAAGTTTTTGTGCAATAAAACGAAGCAACGGGAGAACGCTCTCCCGCTGCGTTACGGCAAATTTACGCATACAATTTTTCCGTTAAAAACAAGTATATATCATAGAGTTTGAAATATTCATACATAGTTATATTTCCACATTTTTTATATTTCCCTTCTTTTCTTCCCGCCCGCTTCCCTTTTAAAATTTCTTCATTGATTCGTTTACCGATTTGCCAGTAAAGCATGGTCATCGCGAAACTCACTGTTGTGGCAACTGTGAAACGGGTTTCATCAATAAGACAGCGGATGTCCTGATAAAAATTACTAACCGTAATATCTTCTTTACTCTTTTCCATAATATTTATATTTATGCTTTTAAATAGCACAAAATGTATTATAAATGCCTCTTTTATTATTCTGAAGCAGAAATTACACATAGATAGCCCTTATTATTTTCTCATAGTAAAATACCATAGAAATATATGCATATAGTATGCAGAAAGTTCAAATTACTAATGATTCACAAAATAGTTGACAGTACCTGCTAATAGTCATATAAATAAGCATCATGAACAACGTATACCACCTTGATTTAAATAGCAAAAATATACAGGGTGCAAAAATTGCCCTATTGCCAGGCGACCCTTTCCGGTCTCAGGTCATTGCCGAAAGCATCTCAAAGGTTTACGGAACCGATAATGAGAAACTCGCCTGGAAACGCGAGTTTTGTACGTATCTTGCGGAAGTGAACGGGGAAAAAATCCTTATCACCTCCACAGGAATCGGAGGGCCTTCTGCGTCAATCGCCATTGATGAATTGGCACAACTGGGAGTACACACCTTTATCAGAGTGGGAACGACGGGGGCAATACAGGAATTTATCACTATCGGTGATGTAATTATTACTTCCGGCGCGGTTCGCCTTGACGGAGCTTCAACACATTACGCTCCTATCGAATACCCCGCAGTTGCCCACCATGAAATTATCGATGCACTGATTGAAGGCGCAAAAAATTCGCAGATACAATATCATGTCGGCGTCACTGCGTCATCAGACACTTTTTATCAAGGCGAAGAACGGGATGATTCATTCAGAAAATATACCCTGAGGAAATTTCAGGGAATAACAAAGGAATTGCAGGCGCTCCATGTGCTGAATTACGAAATGGAGGCGTCCACGGTATTGACCCTTACTGCGTCCATGGGACTGAAAGGGGGATGCATCACCGGCGTAGTGAACAAGCGAGGCATGGAAAAGATAACGGAACAACACCTTAAAACTGGGGAAACAAATGTAATCAAGGCCGCTGTCGCATCATTGAAATATTTGAAATAACCTCTTTCGGGTAGCGATATTTGCTGTAATGATTTTGGTAGGGGCGAAGTTTTATTCCTTATTTACGTTTGCACCACACTATTCATTTTTTATACCATTAAAAAAATAAAGATCACTATTTATGCAAAATAAAAAAATTTTTAGAGCAGGATACGTTGGAGTAATCGGAGAACCAAACGTTGGCAAATCAACCCTCATTAACCATTATCTGGGATGTAAATTATCCATCGTTACCCACAAACCCCAGACAACGAGAAAAAAAATCATGGGGGTTTTAACAAAAGACGAGTATCAGATTATCTTCTTTGATACGCCGGGCATAATCGAGCCCACGTATGAATTGCAGAAATACATGGTAAAAACCGCATACAACGTTATTAACGAAGCTGATTTAGTCCTTATGATGATAGACCCTTTTAAACATCCGGCAAAGATACACAGGGACATACTGGAAAAGCTCGCAGCCTTCAAAAAACCGATACTTCTGGCAATTAATAAAGTAGATCTTGTGGAAGAGGACAAACTCCTTCCCATTATTGCGGCATTTGACGTATTGAAGAGGGTTACTGAAATCATTCCTATCTCTGCAAAGGAAGGAACGAATCTTGATCGGCTGCTTTCTCTCATCGTACAATATCTCCCCGAAGGCGATCCCCTGTTTCCGGAAGATTATATGACGGACTACAACGAACGGTTCCTCGCCTCCGAAGTTATCCGTGAAAAGGTCTTCGAGTTTTACGGCGAAGAAATCCCTTATTCCACAACGGTGGAAATTGAAGAATTCAAAGAGAGGGAAAAAGGCAGGGACTACGTCAAGGCTATCATTTATGTTGAACGGAAATCGCAAAAAGGGATTATTATCGGTGAAAACGGCAAGGCGATCAAGCAGGTGGGCATTCTTGCACGAAAAGACATCGAAGAACAACTGGGAAGAGAGATATTCCTCGAACTGCACGTTAAAGTCATGGAAAAATGGCGAAAAGACAAACATAAATTAAAGAAATTGGGTTACGAATAACAATGCTGGATATTGAATCGTTTTCCAAAAATAATTTCTCTGCCGCTTACCGGAATATCGTTGCCATGTGCAGCGCGGATACACATTATGAAAACAACTCCTTTATCCTGGAAGGCACGGAAAAATTAATAAAGGAAGAACTGGTTCGATGTATCTGGTTCGGACAGCACGTTGAAAAGGAAAATGTCCGCACAGACGACGGACGACGTATAGAAATCCTCTCTCCCGGCTGGTGGAACAATGAGGAAGGACCCGATTTCAAACACGCTGAATTTCTTCTGGAAGGAAAGGGTCTGATAAGGGGCAATGTCGAAATCCATGTGTTTGCTTCCGACTGGATACACCACAAACATGAAAAACAAAAAACCTACGACACCGTAAGCCTGCACGTGGTAATGTGGAATGACCTCAAAGGGAAATGCGTCAAAAATTCTACAGGAGAAACAATTCCCCAACTGACATTATCAAACTACCTGGAGGCGGAATTAGACGATATAATTGAAACAATCGACGTCGGATCGTATATCAGTGATAAACAGGTAAACCCCGGACATTGCAATCTTGAAAGAGAAAAACACAAAATAACGGAACAATGGATTGGTAGTTTTCTTGATTACGCAGGAGATGAACGCATCCTGCAAAAAGCAAAAAAATATGAAAAGTGGGTTGAAAACAAACCCTTCGAACAGGCGCTTTATGAAGCAATAATGGAATCGCTGGGATACAAAAACAACAAAAAACCCTTTCTGATGCTGGCTTCTTTGGTTCCGGTAGAAACAATCCGGTCTTTCGTGCCTGAAGACGCTTCCGCTCAGGAAAAGAAGATCATTCTCCAGTCCCTGTTGCTGGGCATGGCAGGGTTATTGACACAAAGAGAAGAGGCTGCAAAAGAATATGATGCCGAAACGTTACATTATTTTCATCTCATTGCCTCCGCATGGAGCACAATACAAAAGAAAATAAACCTGCTGCCCCTTTCACGGGAAAACTGGTCATACACAGGCATCCGGCCTGCAAATTTTCCTGAAAGGAGAATTGTTGCTATTGCCGGCATCCTCGCTGAGCACCTCACCCAAGGTATTTTCAGACACATTTTGCGCATCTTCCAAAAAACAGACGCTACGAAAAGAAACACAAAGCTATTTAAATCATTCGTTCCGGACATCATGTCCCTCTTTCTGGAAACACATGACGCATATTGGTCGTACCATTATACTTTAGGGGGAAAGAAACTGAGCAAACCGCAAAAACTCCTTGGGAAAGAAAGGGCATCCACTATCTTTGTTAACGTTATCATCCCAATCATGCTCGTATACGCAAGAAAACACAGCGACACGGCATTGGAGGAAAGATTACACCACATTTACCGGAACTACACCCCTCATCCCCCCACCAGTGTTTCAAAATTTATGGGCACGCGGATGTTCGGAACCACAAAGGTTTCAAATAAAGTAGTAAATTCCGCAAGAAGGCAGCAGGGGCTCTATCAACTCTTTAAGGATTTTTGCGAAAACGATACGGTCAGTTGCAATAAATGCGCATTGTACGTAGCCATGGGAAAAACATAACGTAGCGAAAAAGATGTTACGATGAAAAAACTAAAGTTCTACATTGCAGGAATACTTGGCTGGATTTTAATAAGGGCGCTGCTTCTTACGCTGCGAATAGACCATGAACCAAAGGGCAGTCTTAAGAAAGTGAAAAGGTCGCAAAATATTTTCTCCTTATGGCATTGCACCTTGCTATGCCTCGCTTATATTGGCCGCAACGCAAACATTCAGGTACTTATCAGCCGGCATTCTGACGGTGAATACATTGCCAGCGTAATCAAACGGGTAGGTTTTGGCGTCGTCAGAGGATCAACCACACGGGGAGGCGCAAGGGCGTTAAAGGCATTAGTGGATAAGGCAAAGGCAGGGTATTCGCTTGCGATCACCCCTGACGGACCGCGAGGGCCACGATTTGTGGCACAATCAGGATGCATATACCTTGCAAAAAAAACAGGCGTGCCCCTTCTCCCTGTTACCGTCGGGTTGTCAAATTACTGGAAACTTCCCAGTTGGGATGAATTTCGCATCCCCAAACCCTTCTCCCGGGCGTTGATACTTTACGGAGAACCGATCTTTATTCCTTCACAGCTTAGCGAAGAAGAAATGGAAACATACCGTCTGTCACTGGAAAATACCATGCGTGAAATGATGGAAAAAGCGGATTCGCTGATACAAACGAAAATCACAAGCAAATGAATCTTTGATAGAAATCCACAAACAAATAATGTCGTATTATGTCGTATTATATTGTAAATACAACATAATACATCGCGAAAATAAACTTGATTATGTTTTTTGAGAAGACTAATATGATGCCAGTTTTTAGCAGGAGCATCACTAAAAAGAACCAATTTCATAATTGGCGTATGATAATGTGATAATTGAGAAGTTCATATAAAGTTAGATTAAAAAATTAAGCAAAATACTATTGGAACCATCTTTCATATTTTGAAGAGAGTTAAAATATGTATCAAAAAATCAAAGAAGAAATTTCTCAAGACTATTACCAGCAGAACTTCCTGAACGATGGCCAAAGATTTGTTGCTTGGTATCTAAGAAATATTCACCTTCAGGACACAAACGAAACAAAAGCAGATATCACTGATGGAGCTGACGATAAACAAATTGACGCTATTGTAATTGATGATAGCAGTAATAGCGTATTCGTTATACAAGGTAAATTTATTGGAGCAGACAAAGTTGACGCAGAACCTCTCCGCGAAGTTCTTTCCTCTTGGATACAACTTAAAGACCTTGTCCGTCTTCAAGAAACCGCAAACAATAAATTGAAACAAAGATTATCAGAACTCGCGATTGCTCTTGACGATGAATACGATATTCACTTTGAATTATTGACTACAGCAACCCTTACACCATCGGCAATGAATGATTTGGCAACTTTTCAAAAACAACTTGCCGATGCAGATGATTTGCCAGCAACGATTCATCTGGTTGATACTGACGAAATTCAAAAAAGATACGAAATAGCGCTTGAGAAAGAAAACCCTGTTCTCAAATACACATTAACTTTAGAAGATGGTAAATTCGTCAGACTCCAAATTGCAAATACGCAGTCAGTCATTGCAGCGGTCTCTTTAAAAGATTGCCTTCATTTTCCTGGAATTAAAGATGGCACATTATTTCAGAAAAATGTACGCCAGTCACTGGGTTTGAGCAATCGCGTTAACAAAGGAATAAAAGAAACCATTTATAAAAATAACAAAGACTTCTTTTTTTATCATAACGGAATAACCGCACTCTGCAACAAAATGGAATTTGAGAAAACTTCTCGAAGGTTAACACTTCATGGTCTAAGTGTCGTAAATGGTTGCCAATCGCTTACTACTATTCTTTCATGCAGTGAAAAAGTGAAACAACTTGAGGATTCCTATGTAATGTTTCGATTCTATGAAATTACAACTCGTGACAGGGCAGATCATATCAGTGTTAACACTAATTCGCAGAGTGCTGTAAAACCTCGTGATTTAAGAAGTAATGACAAACGAGTTTTAGGTCTCAAAAAACTTTTTGAACAAAAATATCCAACAGGATATCTAATTACAAAACGAGGTGAGGAAGCACCTGCATCAAAAGAAAAGAAATATGTTTTAGACTTGTCAGACTTAGGGAAATATATGATTTCCTGGCATTCACAAAGACCAAATATTGCGTACAGTGAAACAAAAATATTTGATAAATATTTTGACCAACTTTTTAAGAGAGATTATAGATCAGAAAATGCTCAATCCTTAAATTTTATGATGCAAGGAGTGTGGAAAAGATGGTCAAAGGAAAACCCACTTGGTTTAAATGAATCACTTTTGGCGATGCGCGCCTACGCACCATACCATCATCTTTTTGCTGTTTCTCTTTGTTTCTGTGTTCTTAATAACATGGCAGAGGGTGTGCCAAATCCTGCACTGGCTCACGAAAAACTAATATCTGGGGCATGCTTCGATCAAACAATGGACATCGCTGGAACTTGCTTAAATAGTGCTCTGGAAGCGGCTGCCAATGAGCCACAACCAGCAAACCGTGTTTTCAGTCCGCAGAATTGGATCAAAACCAAAGCCTGTCTTGCTGGAATTCGTGCTGCAATAAGACAGTATTTCGCAATGCTTCCGACAATGCCAAATGGTAAAGAAATGAGCCAACAAATAAAAAACTCATTAGTAATGGATTCCACAGCATTTGAAGCAAGATGGGCTGCAGATTGAAGTAGTTAACAAACTCATCCAGCCAATGCCAAAAATAACTATTGAATACTGTAAAGAAAGAGTCATCATCCCGTTAAGTTATTGGGTTCATAAGGCTGTAGATGCTGCCGTATGGCACAATGCTACACGGTATGAACCATCTATGCCCGTGCCGGTAGTTGATAAAGACTATTCCAAATATCAAATAAAGTTGATTGAAATAGACTGTTATATTTTTTAAATTCTTTGTGATTCTATATCCTCCACCTTATAGGGTCGTAAGGGATAGGAAATTCTCATATAAAATATAAAGGAGGTAGTTAATCATGGGTACAACAAAGGAAGAGGTAAAAGCCCTTCTGGATAAACTTCCCGATAATTGTTCGCTGGAAGATGTCCAGTACCACCTCTATGTGATCGAGAAAATTCGAAGAGGGATTGAACGTGCAGAAAAGGAAGGTGTGTTAAGTCAGGATGAGGTTGAAAGGAAATTCAATAAATGGACCTCGAAGTAAAGTGGTCGCCCGATGCGGTAGAAGACCTTGAATCCATTGCAGAATATATCGCACGTGATTCAGAATATTATGCAAGCGCCGTTGTCACTGAAATACTGGAGGTTTCACGTAATATTTGCAAATTACCTTTCATTGGCCGCGTTGTGCCAGAAATAGCAAACGAACAAATAAGAGAACGGTTCATCTACAGTTACCGCATGATATACCAAATCGAACCCACAAGAATTCTAATCGTAGCGATAATTCATGGGAAACGGCTACTGGATAGTATTTCAGAAAGATTTGAAAAAATCACATAACAAACCCATCCAATGCCAAAAATAACTATTGAATACTGTAAAGAAAGAGTCATCATCCCGTTAAGTTATTGGGTTCATAAGGCTGTAGATGCTGAAGCATGGCACAATGCCACCCGGCATGAACCGCCTCTGCCCGCGCCGGTAATTGATAAAGGCTATACCAAATATCAGATTTGTTTGACTATATTTACAGGAAATTTCCTCTTGTAATTTGTTAAATAAAAATATCGATCAACGTCACACCCATAAGCCCCATGCTTATAGTTCCATTCACGGTAAAGAAAGCGGTATTGATCTTCGAAAGGTCTTTTGGCTTCACCAGTAAATGTTCGTAAAAAAGCAAGGCGGCAGTGACGCATACCCCGATTGAATAGATAATCCCCATGTCTGAGTATCTGGGGACGACAAACAGCGCCACCACCATAAAAAAATGCAAAATACCGGAAAGTATCAATGCCCGGAGAAGGCCGATTCGTTTCGGCAGTGAGTGCAAACCCAATTTTTTATCATGCTCAATATCCTGACACGCATAAATAATGTCAAACCCCGCCGTCCAAAGCACGACAGCAAACGCCAGCAGAAAAGGAGTAATGCCGAATCTCCCCTGAATGCCTATCCATGCGCCGATAGGAGAAAGCGCAAGCGCAAGGCCAAGCACAAAATGCGATAAATCGGTAAACCGTTTGGTAAAGGAATATCCAAAAACAATTAGAATTGCCACCGGAGACATATAAAGGGCCAACCGGTTCAGCAAGCCCGCAAACGTAACAAAAAGACCCATGCACACCAGCGTAAAAATCCACACGTTCTTTTTGCCGATTTTCTTCTGCAATTCAACCCGATATGCCGTGCGGGGATTGTGAATATCAAATTCAACGTCAACAATGCGGTTAAAAGACATTGCGGCGCTACGCGCCATTGCCAATGCCCCGGCAATGAGAATTAATTGCCTGAAAGTAGGCATCCCGTCCGCGGCAATAAAAGCGCTCATTATTGCAAAAGGGACCGAAAAAATGGTATGGGAGAATTTAATTAATTCCAGCAGTGAAGAAATTTTTTTGAAAGGAATAGAAAAACTCATCGTATTTGGTGTTTCCCGTAATAATGTTAATGTTATTGTTGCTCAAAAATCCTTAAATAGTTAAAGACATCTTAGTGTTTTTCCGCAACCTTGTCTAGTTTTTATATTTCAAAATGCGCCTCTACCCTCTTCTGTGAAAGAAAAAGAACTCTGCTGCAATTCTCTGCCAACAAATCCACCAAAAAGCAATGAGACCAAAAAATACTACTGCCATAGTGACAGCAATCAATATTTTTTCACCGTAAAAATGTCATAATGGCAATAATGAAAGTTATTGACGGTTCAAATATTTTTTTTGTAAAATACAGCTTGTCAAAAAATATTACCGTGTTTATAAGTACTTTATATAATTAGTTATATAGCATTGTTTTACTATTACCGAAACAAAGAAGTACACCCATATTATTCACCACTTCAAAACGGAAAACCAGGCAACAACTTTGGGACAGAGGAGAAGGCATAATATTTGCTAGCTGTAGGTGTTATAATGTATTTTTAGAACATTTAAAAAGGACAAAAGGTCATGGTGGCATTATACCATCCTGATGCGTGTAATTTTTCGCTTCTTATTACTGATGATGACAAGTCGTGCCGCGATAGTTTACGGGAGATACTTGAACAAAAAGGTTACACTACTTACCTTGCAAGTTGCGGAAGAGAAGCGATAAAAATAGCCAGGTCGGAAGAGTTGCATGTATTGATTTTAGATGCGCATCTTCCGGACTACAGCGGACTGGAAACATTTAATATCATTAAGAAGGAAATAAGCATTTCCATCCCCTGCATATTCATCTCCGGGGACATAACAAAAGAACTGCGGATAAATCTTATTGACGCAAATGCTTATACATTGATACCGAAACCCATCAATGTAAATATCTTCAGAGATTCCGTAGAACAGGTTATAGAAAAATACTACTGGAAATAATTTTTCAGTTTACCCATTTCACTTATTGAAAACAGTCAGGCAAAGTACTATTTTAAAGGGATAATTTTAAGGAATAGGAGATTTAAGTCATGAATGTAAAACCCTTGGGAGAAAAAATCTTGATAAAACGCCTTGAAGCGGAAACAAAGACCGCAGGTGGGATATTGCTCCCCGAAACAGCCAAAGAAAAACCGAAAAAGGGAACAATAGTAGCTCTCGGCGATGGCAAGCTGCTTGAGAATGGCGGACGGGCTAAATTTCAGGTAAAAACCGGCGATACGGTATTATTTAGCTCATATGGCGGCACGGAAGTAAAGATTGATGACGAAGAATATTTATTAATGTCAGAGGATGATATCCTTGCAGTAATTAGTTAATTTTGGGGGAAAGAAATGGCAGCAAAAAAGATTATTTATGGGCATGAAGCCATGGAATCAGTGCGGCAGGGAGTAAAAAAATTGGCGCAAGCCGTTAAGGTTACCCTTGGCCCAAAAGGCAGGAACGTTATTATAGAGAAAAGTTTCGGGTCGCCGGTAGTAATCAATGATGGCGTTACCGTAGCAAAAGAAGTAGATCTGGAAGATCCCTATGAAGATATGGGGGCAAAACTGGTGCGGGAAGCCGCCTCAAAAACAAATGATATGGTAGGAGACGGCACCTCTACCGCTACTATTTTGGCCGAGGCTATTTTTGAAGAAGGACTAAAAAATATAACCGCAGGCGCAAACCCTGTTGATATCAAACACGGCATTGAAAAATCTGTTGACGCCCTATGCGATGAACTCTCCAGGATGAGCATAAAGATATCAGGAAAAAAGGAAATTTCTCAAATAGCAACAATAGCGGCGAACAATGACAGCGAAATCGGGAACCAAATCGCCGATGCCATGGAAAAGGTAGGCAAAGACGGCGTTATCACCGTTGAAGAAGGAAAAAGCCTGGAAACAAAGGTTAAGCTGGTGGAAGGGATGCAATTCGACAGAGGATACTTATCCCCCTACTTTGTAACTTCTCCGGAAACAATGGAAGTTGTATTTGAGAACCCTTACATTTTGATTCACGAAAAGAAGATATCGAACATAAAGGACCTTGTTCCATTATTGGAAAAAATTGCCAGGTCAGGAAAGGCATTGCTGGTGATAGCAGAAGACCTTGAAGGCGAAGCGCTCAGTACTCTTGTAATAAACAAACTCCGCGGCACTTTACATTCCGCGGCAGTTAAAGCGCCGGGCTTTGGCGACAGAAGAAAGGCCATGCTGGAAGATATAGCAGCAATTACCGGAACAAAGGCCATTTTCGAAGACTTAGGAATACAACTTGCCAATGTGGAACTCAGCGACCTCGGCACCGCAAAGAAAATAATCATCGACAAGGAAAACACCACCATAATAGAGGGCGGAGGAAACCAGAAAGACATCCAAGCCAGAATCGCTCAAATAAAAGCAGAAATCGAGTCGACCACTTCCGATTATGACAAGGAAAAACTCCAGGAAAGGCTGGCAAAACTTTCCGGGGGAATCGCACAAATTAATGTAGGTGCCGCCACGGAAGCGGAAATGAAAGAGAGAAAGTCGAGGGTAGAAGACGCAATGCACGCCACCAGGGCCGCAACGGAAGAAGGCATTCTGCCAGGTGGTGGCGTAGGGCTTATAAGGGCATCCAAAGCGCTGGATACACTCTCCACAAAAGGCGACGAACAGATAGGAGTAAACATTGTCCGTGCTGCCATCGAAACTCCGATCAAACAAATAGCAAAAAATGCCGGGCTTGAAGGAGAGGTTATATTGCAGAAGGTAAAAGAAGGCAAAGGAAATTTTGGCTACGATGCCTTTCAGGGCAAATATGTTGATATGGTTGAAACAGGCATTATCGATGCAACAAAAGTTACAAAAGTTGCCTTAAAAAACGGAGCAAGCATCGCTGCCCTGCTCCTTACCACAAATGCGGTAATCGGAGATGCGCCGGAAGAAAAAGAAAACACCGAAACATCCTCCCACGCACATTGATAGTAGTAGGCAATTTCATATCATAAAAAAGAAGGCGTTGCATATACGGAGCAACGCCTTCTTTTTTATAAATTGAATTTTCATAATCTTACATTATCATAGAAACTAATGACTATGGATAATCATTACAAACAATATCAATCTCCGCTTTCTGACAGATACGCAAGCAAAGAGATGTGCTACCTCTTTTCGGATCATTATAAATTCAGCACGTGGAGAAAACTGTGGATCGCACTTGCCGAGGCACAACGCGAACTTGGATTGCAGGCAGTCACAGACGCGCAAATCAGCGAGATGAAACGTTTCCAGGATACCATTAATTTTGAGACGGCAAGAGAATATGAAAAAAAACTGCGGCATGATGTAATGTCGCACATCCACGCATACGGAGAACAGTGCCCTGCGGCAAAACCCATTATCCATCTTGGGGCAACAAGCGCTTATGTGCAGGACAATACCGACCTGATACAAATGCGGGACGCCTTGCATCTGATCCTTGCAAAACTCATCAACATTGTAAAAATACTCTCCGACCGGGCAATTGCCTCTAAAGATATTGCAGCTTTAAGTTTTACCCATTTTCAATCTGCACAGCCGACAACTATGGGAAAACGTTTTTGTCTGTGGCTGCAGGATTATCTTTTCGATGTCGAGGAGGTTGAAACGAGAATTAAGAAATTGCGTTTTCATGGCGCAAAGGGAACCACCGGCACGCAGGCAAGTTTTATGCTGCTTTTCAATAACAATACTGAAAAGGTAAAAAAATTAGACGAACTGGTTACAAAAAAAATGGGATTCGACTCCTATTATCCGGTAACAGGGCAAACATATTCGCGTAAAATTGACAGCCAAATAATGTTTTGTCTGGCGGGCATCGCACAATCATCGTACAAATTTTCTAATGACATCCGATTGCTGCAACACATGAAAGAAGCGGAAGAACCGTTTGAAAAAAATCAGGTCGGCTCATCCGCAATGGCGTATAAAAGAAATCCCATGCGCTGTGAAAGAATAGCGGCTATTGCGCGCTATGTCCTCTGTAATTCTTTAAATCCTGCGTTTACCGCCGCTTCACAATGGTTTGAAAGAACCCTGGACGATTCTGCCAACAAGCGAATTTCCATTCCGGAAGCCTTCCTCGCGGTCGACGGCATATTGAACATTGTGTTAAACGTTACTGCCGGATTGAACGTCTACCCCCAGGTTATTGCCGGCAATCTTCAAAATGAATTGCCTTTTATGGTCACGGAAAACATTCTTATGGAAATCGTAAATGCCGGAGGCGACCGTCAGGAATATCACGAAAGAATCCGAAAACATGCCATAGAAGCCGCAGACAAAATGAAAGAAGAAGGAGCAAAAAACAACCTTCTGGAAAAAATTGCCGAAGATCCGGCTTTTTCCAGAATACGATCAAAAATAAAGGAGATTTCCGACCCTCACAGGCTTATCGGAAGATCCGTGCAACAAGTGGAGGAATTTATCACCCAGATAGTTTCGCCCATTTTAGAGCAAAATAATCATCTTATTAATAAAAAATGGATACCGACGCTGCACGTATAAAAAATAGCCTTATATAACACATGTCTTTTTCGGAAAAACAATCTGCATACACACCCTTCTTCATGTTAATTACTGACAGAAAACAGTGTAAGCTGCCATTAATAACCACGGTAAAACTTGCACTAAAGGGTGGTGTTAAAACAATACAGCTAAGAGAAAAAGACCTTTCAACCAAAGAACTATATTCCCTGGCGTGTGAACTAAGAACACTTACCCTCGATTTTAACGCCGGTTTAATTATTAATGACAGAGCCGATATCGCAATGGCGGTGAATGCTGACGGTGTTCATCTGGGATGGCAGTCCATGCCTGCTGCTATCGTAAGAAATCTTGTTGGTTATAAAAAAATAATGGGCGTATCCACGCACAGTTTGCAAGAAGCATTGAACGCGCAAAATTCTAACGCAGACTATATAACATACGGCCCTGTTTTCAAGACGCCTTCAAAAGAAGGAATTATAGAACCAACAGGCACGGAAGGGATTCAGGAATTAAAAGAAAAAATCAAAATACCTGTAATTGCGCTGGGGGGCATCAAAGAAGATAACGCAGAAAAGGTTATGGCCAGCGGGGCAGACGGTATTGCCGTTGTATCCGGTATTCTGAATGCAAATAACCCTGAAAATGCCGCATACAACCTTCATAAAATAATTCACACTTACATCAAAATGCCCCTTTCGACTTAATAAAAAACCTTATTTAAAAGAAGGAGGAGAAAAACTATTATGCAATTGCTGGAAAAATTACACTTCAATGAAAAGGGACTTATTCCCTCCGTAATAGCCGATGTTACTGACGGGAAAGTGCTGACTTTATGCTACATGAACAAAGACGCCGTTTTGAAGACAATTGAAACGGGAAAGATACATGTATTTCGCCGTTCTCAAAACCGCTTAATGATCAAAGGCGAAACATCGGGACATATTCAGATCGTGAAAAAAATATATTTCGACTGCGAAGGCAATTCTCTCGTTTTTATGGTAGAACAACATGTAGCGGCTTGCCATGCCGGGTATAAGACATGTTATTACAGGGAATATATCCCTCAGACGGATAGCATACAGATTACCGAAAAAAAAGTCTTCGATCCGGAAAACGTTTATAAATAGCGTTTTCTCGCAGTGCGGGGAGGAAACTCATAACACCACTTCGAATAGATTCTAAACAGAGAATCAAGTCAATACCGAATCAGTTGTGTACAAAGGTTTTAAAAATGAAATTCGAAGAAAAAACCCTTGAAAACAACAATAACTGATGTTATAGTCTATCTTTATATTATTACAAAAATTTGAATTTCCTTTACATTAAACCAGACCCGCGGGAGAAAAAATATGTCTAAATGCAGGAAATATTTAAAGTTTTTCCTTTTAGCCGCATTTGTTGGAATGACGGGTTGTGCTGAATTAGATGAACTAAGGGTTTTAAACAGACGACAAGCAATTACTATAAGAGACCAGGCAGATGAGATTGCCAGATACAAAAATCAACTTGCCTCTATGTCCGAAAAGATGAGATCCAGCGAAGAAGAAATGGAAAAACTTCGAAAACTGGCGGAGTCAATTGGCGGCGGCGTTTCTGTTCGTGATACCGTAGAAGGTCCGGTAGTGCTTTTCCCTGAAACGATTCTGTTTGATTCAGGGATGGCAGTAATTAAAGTAAACGGGGAAGAAGCTTTAAGAAAGATGGCAAGATTTTTAAAAGAAAATCCTGCCAATTCGATACGGATAGATGGACATACCGATAGCGATCCGATCAAGAGAACAAAACATCTGTGGGATTCAAACCATCATTTATCCGCCGCCCGTGCATTAAGCGTATTTCATTTCCTCACAAAAAATGAAGCAATCCCGGAGCAAAGGGTACATATTGCTGGTTTCGGGCCAAATCGTTCAATAGCGCCAAACATCACAGCCGCAGGGAAAAAAGAAAACAGACGGGTAGAATTTCTGATTTTGCCAACGGTGGCATCCTTGCCGCCAAAAGAAGCATTGCTTAACGAGTAAATAACCAGCACAATTTTAGAACGGAAGAAGTTGCGAACAAAGTCTTGCGATAAAAGCAAGCATTCTTGAATATACTGAAATATTTTGCGGATATTTTGAAGGAACAAAACTGTTTTACGGGAGAGCACTTTTTTATCGTTATTATCATCTGAACTTTTCCACTTTTTATTAAAGCACCTAGCCGCGTTATTTCCAATTCGCAAAACAAAGTATTAAACACCTGGTTCTATCCCTAAAGAATTTTTCATTTCTTGGAACTTTCTTGGAACTCTGAATGTTGAATTTTAGTTAATTACTTTTGTAAAAAATATCTACAAGAAGTATTTGTCGGTTTTTTGTTAAGAAAAAACTTATTTATGGATTTTTATAATGATGGGAAGTAGTAAAAAGAATCCGGCTCAGTTAAAAAATAATACCATTGGTGAAGATAAACAAATGAATATAAATAAACCTGCTCAAAGCAAGAGAAAGGATACAAACAAGGTTTGGGACTTTTTCTGCTCTGTTAAGCTCGCTGTAATAATTATCCTGGTAATGGCAGTCGCATGTGTGCTGGGCACAGTCATTGTTCAGGGAAGGGCTTTTGATGAATACACGGCACGATATGGCTCTGGATTGGCGAGTTTTATTCGAATAACTCAGCTAAATAATGTTTTCTATTCTCATTGGTTTTCTATCCTCCTCGTATTGCTTTGCGCGAATCTTATCTGTTGCACCATAAGAAGATGGCGGAATACTTTTCTTCAAACTGGTTTTGTGCTTACGCACCTCAGCCTGGTTTTAATATTAATCGGCGGGGTGATTAAGTTTCAACTGGGGGTAAAAGGAGGAGTAAATGTTTATGAAGGAAAATCGGTAGATTACTTTTTAACACAAAAAATTGACAGTAGCGGCAGAATGGATTACGTTAAAAAAAGCCTTCCTTTTTCAATAGCATTGGATAAATTTATCTTAGAAAAAAACGAGCCGAAGTATCAAATTGTTACCTATGTGAAGGATAAAGACAAACAAAAGATCATAGAGGCAAAGATTGGGAAAAGACAACGAATACCAGGATCTGATTACAGAGTAACCATTAACGACTATATCCCGGATGCAGAATTAAAGCAAGAACCTGTCAATGAATCAGATAATCCAGACAACCCTGCAATCTTCCTTCAACTTTTCGGGTCAGAAAGACTCATTGCGGAAGGATGGCTGCTGGCACACGCAAATAATTATCACGATGAAAAAAAACAAGACTTGCGGCTGGAATATATATGGCTGTCTTCCCAGCAAGAATTCGATAACGCGGTAAATACCATACAAAATGCCCATGCCAAGGTATCTGTTTCCGTTCCCGAACTTGGGATTCTTCAGGATTACTCGTTAGAATTAAATAAAACATTTAAACTGAGCGGATCGGAGTATTCTCTGCGAATGCTGGAATATGTGCTTAACTACGGAGACAGAAGGCCTATTAGCGAACAACCTGCAAATAATCCCGCAGTACAAGTGGAAATAGAGGGACCGGATGGCGTTGAAACACGATGGATTTTTGAAAATTTTCCGGATTGGGATAAAATGCATCCCGCAAAATATGAAAACATTAAGATTTCCTGTAGCAATATTGCAAATTCTCATATGACAAAAAATGTATTCAGGATATATCAGGCTCCCGGAGAAAATAAAAAAATCGTTTATATACGAGATAAACAGATAGTGGAAACAATCCCCTGGGAACTGGAAAAGCAATACTCGTTTACACATAATAGCTACCAGTTGACAATATCCAATTACTATCCTTCCTTCAATATAAAGAAAGATGTCGTTAAAAAATCTGATCAGATTGGCACCCCTGCTATTAACATTAGAATTGACGGACCGAATGGGAAATTGGAAAACTGGTTATTTGCGGATAGTAAATATGCCACATGGTACAAGGATAATAACTTCGCGATGATTTATGAATCCACGGGTGAATCCGTTAAACATTATATCAGTGATTTGAGGATCGTAAAAAACAACCAGACCGTAATGGAGAAGTCAATAAAAGTAAACGACCCTCTAAAGTATGATGGCTATGCGATTTATCAATCGAGTTATGACGCAGAGAAATTAAGTTATTCTGGTTTGCAGATTGTAAAAGATCCGGGTATTCCTGTGGTGTACTCCGGTTTCGGAGCATTGTGCTTCGGGGTTGTGTTTATATTTTACGTAAAACCGTTTTTACGGAAAAAAAAGAAAATTGGAAATGAGGTAGCGGAAAATGAGTATAGTTAATCTTACTTTAATTGTATATGTAGTGGCATCAATATCCTATGTTGTAAGGGAAATATGGCGGTCTATTCCGGTTAAATGGATTTCACTCGGATTGTTAATTCTAGCATTTTGTTTGAATTTAACATTAGTATTAAAACGCTCTATAGAGGCAGGGCATCCTCCATTCTCCAACCTATACGAATCACTTATATTTTACGCATGTTGTACCGCCTTTGTATATATCATTTTTGAATTTGTTTATAACTTCAGAATAGTTGGTGCATTGGCTTCCATCCTTGCGATGCTTATCCTGCTTTATGCGACCCTCCAGGACGACACCATACGACCAATTATGCCGGCATTAAAAAGCAATTGGATGTTAGTGCATGTTGTCACCTATATGCTTGGATATGCTGCGTTTGGCATTGCGTTTGTAACAAGCATAATATATCTGGTCACAAAACCCTTTTCCAAAAAAGGCAGTGACAGCAAGGAATCTGATTCCAACAAAGAAATATTACCAAGAAATTTTGATAAACTCAGTTACAAAATCGTTGCCTTCGGATTTCCGTTTCTTACCCTAGGAATGGTTACCGGAGCCGTTTGGGCAAAGAAGGCATGGGGTGATTATTGGTCATGGGATCCGAAGGAAACGTGGTCTTTAATTACATGGCTTGCTTATTTGGTCTATCTGCATACACCCCTTGTTTTACCCAAGATGAAAGTAAGCAAATCAAAGATGTCTGTAGCTCTCGCCTTTTGGCTGCTTGTTTCTTTCGGAATTGTAAACTTTACCTTTGTTGGTTTAAATTATTTACCTTCGGCTGATGATAGTATGCATGTTTATGGCGCAAAGTAATTTTCCAATTGTTTGATTATTTTGCCTATGTCAAATGTCAGAGCGCATGTGTATATTCAAGGCCGTGTACAAGGGGTATTTTTTCGTGCCACTACCAGAGAAAAAGCTGCTGAATTTGGAATACGCGGTTGGGTGAAAAATTGCGCGGATGGCAAAGTAGAAGCTGTCTTTGAAGGCAAAAAAGAAGCTGTTGATAAAATAATCGATTGGTGCCATAAAGGCCCTTCGGGTGCATTTGTTGAAGACATACAGATTCATACAGAAAATTTTTCCGGCAAATTTAATGGGTTTTCTATAATATATTAGTGTGCTTGATATCATATCCACAAACACGGGCATCGTTATTTCCGTCAAAGTACAACCTGGCTCTGGTAAAAATTGCATTGTAGGAAATCTGGGAGGACGTTTAAAATTGGCGGTCTCCGCAGCGCCGGAAAAGGGCAAGGCAAATAAGGCCATTATTGAATTGCTGGCAAAAACACTTCATATTCACAAGTCTTCTATACACATTCTTTCCGGTGAAACTTCGCAAGATAAGAAATTGAGGATAGAGGGCATAACTCCTGAAAACATAAACACTATGCTGAACTTTAATTCATAGGGAAACCCTACTTATACCTGCCATGGACTATAAAAAAACGCTTAACCTGCCTACGACTAAGTTTTCAATGAAGGCAAATTTGCTCGAAAAAGAACCTCTTATTCAAAAAACATGGGAAAAAGAGGGACTGTATGCACAAATTCGCAAAATGCGGGCAAATAATAAAAAATATATACTGCATGACGGACCTCCCTATCCAACCGGAGAATTACACATTGGAACGGGTCTAAATAAAATTTTAAAAGACTTTATCGTTCGTTTTTTTACTATGCAGGGGTACGATGCTCCGTATGTTCCCGGTTGGGATTGTCACGGACTTCCTATTGAGCATCGCGTTATGCAAGAGGTTGGAGATGAAGCCAAAAACCTCACAAAAACGGAAATACGCAAAAAGTGCAAAAAATATGCGGAAAAATTTGTAAATATCCAGAAAAAACAATTCAAAGCATTGGGAGTTCTTGGCGATTGGGAACAACCGTATTTAACTTTCAATCCGGTGTATGAAGCAGGCATCATCGAGGTATTTGCAAAACTCGTTGAAAAAGGTTACATATACAGAAGCAGAAAACCTATCCATTGGTGCATGCGTTGTCATACGGCCCTCGCAGAAGCTGAACTTGAATATAAGGATAAAACAAGCCATTCTGTTTACGTAAATTTTAAAATAAAAGACACCCTGAACGATCTTTTCCGGAATACCGGGGATATTGATGCTTATGTAATGATCTGGACAACTACCCCATGGACATTACCGGCAAACCTGGCAATCGCTCTTCATCCTGAATACGATTACACTGCAATTTGCTATTCACATCCCAAAACAAACAAAAAAGAAATCACCGTACTGGCAGATAAACGGATGGACGAAGCAGTACGATTATTAGGAATAAAGGACTTTAAAAAACTCGGTACAGTTCGGGGAAGTGCGTTAGAAGGAATAAAGTATCACCATGCTTTTCTTGAAAGAACCGGTTCTGTTGTCATGGCCAATTATGTCACTTTATCAGATGGCACAGGTTGTGTCCACATAGCGCCAGGACATGGCCAGGACGACTTTCTCACCGGCGTTAAATACCACTTGCCCATTCTGAGTCCCGTTAATGCAGAAGGTGTTTTCACAAGTGAAGCAGGTAAATTTGCCGGACAAAATATCGCCGATGGCAATGCCTCTATAATAAATAAACTCGACTCAATCGGGGCATTGCTTTATAAAACAAATATAACCCACTCCTATCCTCATTGCTGGCGATGCAAAAATCCGGTAATTTTCAGAGCTACGGAACAATGGTTTGTCAATCTTGATCACAATAATTTACGTCGCACAGTTTTAAACGAGATAAAACACACGAAATGGATACCTTCCTGGGGTGAAAACAGGATGGAGAAAATGGTATCCGACCGCCCTGATTGGTGCATTTCACGACAGCGTTCGTGGGGCGTCCCCATACCTGCTTTTTTTTGTAAAGATTGCGGACAAGAACATGCCAACATAAAAACTATTTTTTTTGTGCGAGACAAATTCGAAACAGAAGGGGCAGATGCCTGGTTTTTCAAAGATGCATCTTATTTCCTGCCTCCCGATGCGCGGTGTGAAAAATGCGGAAGCTCTCATTTCGAAAAAGAAATGGATATTTTTGACGTTTGGTTTGAATCCGGTTCAAGTCACAATTCCGTATTAAAAAAACGCGCAGAATTGTCCTATCCTGCCGATCTTTACCTGGAAGGCACAGATCAGCACCGCGGCTGGTTCCAGCTTTCATTGATTCCCTCTGTCGGTGCATGGGGAAAAGCGCCCTTTAAATCGGTTTTAACGCATGGGTTTGTCGTAGATGAAATGGGCGAAAAGATGTCAAAATCGATTGGAAATTTTATCTCCGTAGAAGATTCTTTAAAGGAATTTGGCGCTGATGTTTTAAGATTATGGACATCATCTATGGATTATCAGCATGATATGGGAGTATCTCTCAATTTAATTAACAGATGCTCTGATGCATACCGGCGCATTCGCAATACATTCAGGTATTTACTCAGCAATCTTTATGATTTTAACCCGGCATTAAATACTATCCCCTATGAAGAATTGCTGGAAATCGACCGCTGGGCGTTGCATAAAACACAAGAATTAATTATCAATATCACAGCAAATTACGAGGACTTGCAATTTCATAAAGTATTTCATAACATCCACAACTTTTGTGCGGTAGAAATGAGTTCGTTTTATCTGGATATTTTAAAAGATCGTTTGTATACCTTTGCAAAAGACTCGCGGGAACGCCGTGCGGCACAAACGGTGCTCCATCATATTTTACTTAATCTGGTAAAACTGTCAGCTCCCATTATCGTTCATACCGCAGAAGAAGTCTGGTCAACTATTGAATATAAGGATGAAGACCTTTGGAGCGTTCATTTAACAACATTCCCAAAATGCAATCCTGCCTGGATAAATACTTCATTACACCAAAATTGGGAAATTTTAATAAACATCCGCGCCGATGTGGCAAAGGAACTGGAAAAAATGCGTACGGCAAAATCAATCGGCAATTCTTTAGAGGCATCGGTTTCTCTCTCCACAGATAATGAAGAACGTTACCAACTCCTCAAAAACTATGAGAATGATTTACCCGCCCTATTTATCGTCTCAGACGTGAGTGTGAGCAAAGATATCGGCAAAAATGCAGTAAGAGGAGAATCAGTGCGAGATATCCTGATTGAATGCAAGGTATCACAATATAAAAAATGTGACCGATGCTGGAATTACAGAAAAACCGTCGGAACCATCGAAAACTTTCAAACCGTCTGCGACAGATGCGCCGATGTCATAAGGAATCTATCCTGAACAACGGCCTTTCATCTTTAAGCGCTTTTGGATCCGATATAATATAAAGTATCTCAGTAATCATATTCTCAATCAGTAAATTAATATTGGCATTATAATCGAGATACTTTAAGGAAGTTTTTATTATATCCAAAATTTTAAATAATGTATTTTCCGTCAGAGATTTACCTTTCTTTATTAAGGCATCCTTCCAGTCATCGTAATAGAGAGGAAAATCCGTCCCGCCTGCCTTACAAATAAGCATATCCCGGTAATACATCAAAAACAGGAAGAAAAGCTCTTTTACGTGTGTTCTTTTTTCCTCCAAAATATCAAAGTCCTGTATATTCCATTCATCCAGCACTTCTTGGGAAAAGGTTAAATTATCCGCGCAATTTATCTCAAAAAGCTTTTTTGCAAGCCAGTGCTTTTTTTCCAAAGCATTGGCATCCATCAACATTGCAGCTCTTGCAAGACTTCCGCCTGAGATAAAGGCAAATTGTGTTGCCTGTTGTTTATCCAATTGAAACCGCTCCGTAAGTATATTTCTTATTACATCCACTGGCAACGGAGAGAATCTTACGATCTGACATCTTGACTTTATCGTTTCACTGACAGACTCCAGAGAAGTTACTATTAATAATATAATGGCATATAAAGGCGGTTCTTCCAACGTTTTAAGCAAACAGTTTGAAGCTTCCTCATTCATCTTGTCCGCATCTTCGATAATAACAATTTTATGCTTTGCTTCTATAGGCTTTACGTAAAGAATTTCCTGAAGATGTTTTAATTGTTCTAATTTGATTACCCGATGGTTTTTCTCCGGAAACAGAAAAAAAAGATCTGCAAAATTATCGACCATAATCCTTTTACATATGCTGCAAACATCACACGCATCGTCAATTTTGCCCGATTGACAAAAAATCTTTTTTGCCAGTTCCCTGGCAAACATCATTTTGCCAATCCCTTCCTGTCCGGCAAAAATGTATGCATGGGCCAACCGTTCATTTTGAAGAGCGCTTTTGAATAAGGATAAAACCTGCTCCTGACCAATAATCTCCGTAAAAGACATAAGAAAAGCTACTTACCATAAAAATTAAGGAATAACCTGTTCACATCTCTCAATAAGACGGAAAAACTCATTCACAGCAACTATTCATCCTCATCCTCGTCTTCATAATCATCATCTTCATCTGAATCTTCTTCATCTTCCTCGTCTTCTTCCGTCTCAAGTGTTGCTATAATATCACCCACTTTTACCACATCACCTTCCTGAACATATATCTCAACCAACCTTCCGGTAACCGGTGCATGTATGTTAAAAGTAGTCTTGTCAGTAATCATTTCAACAAGATCTTCACCTTCTTCAACCTCCTCATCTTCCTCCACATACCAAAAAGAAACCGTTGCCTCATCTCCGTTACCATCTATTTCCGGCAACTCCACTTCAACTTTCATATCACTCTCCTAAAAATCTTAAAACAAAAAAAAGGGGGTAAAAATCAATTCAATTTCTAAGGGAAGGCGATTATACTGAACGACAAAAAACTTGTCAAGCGTCAAAGATAGTATTGGAAAATCAAGAAAAAGAGCGTCTTTAACCAACTTCCCAAGAGTCCTTAAACCTTTTAATATTCGATATATAATTAACTTGACTTGATAAAAAAGATAATTTAATATTACGATTTGAATTGTCTATCGATACTCTGAATATGCAGAAAGAGTTTACATTTTAATCATCAATTATGTTCAACGAAAATTTTCCGACTTTTTCCTGATGCAAACAAATGTAAATTTCAGCAGACAACATATTCATTCTATTACTAATTTAAAATATTTGAATGATTGCGAGGTTTTTAAAACTAAGGGTTATTTCTATTTTGTAAGGTAAATATTTTAATACTGAAATTTGGAGATTATGAAAAAGCGACTTTCTGAATAATTCGAAAGTTTTTTATCCGGAATTCTTTAACATTACTATTAACACAATGTTAACTTCCAAGTTGATATTTATGTATCCAAAAGAAAAAATATACAAGCAACAAAATCTGGCAAAATTAACACCCCATGCTATTTTGCCAGGAGGACGTTTCGATAATTATTTTTTCAGATGTTTGTCACTATTGAACTATTGTATCAAAATGTAGTGCAAACATTACAGGATCGTGTTTTTTCTTTTTCATCCGGTTTCAGTTGCATGCCCTTAGTTTTTGTCATATCCTGACAAAAATTCCCAATCTTCGCAATTCGTCTTTCTTAATTATCTAATACGACTATTGTGATGTTTCAATTTTTTCCGGAGGATGGGCACGATATACTGCTCATAAATAAAAATGCAAATCTATGAGTTTCCTATTTTCCTCCTTTTCCCTGTTTGTATTGCCATCGGCTATGTTATCTGCATTGTTGTTACCAGAAAAAAACTGGCCGCAAAGGAAAAGAAGGTAAAACAACTTATTGAAGATTCGACAAGAGAAGCTGAAAAAATAAAAAAAGAAGCCGAAGTTGCGGCAAAAGCCGAATTGTTTCAACGCAGAGAAGCAATAGAAAAAGAAATGCAGGAAACAAAAATGGAGTTGAGACAACAGGAAAGAAGGTTGAGCAAAAGAGAGGATAACCTGGAACGAAAAGTCGAGTTATTGACAAAAAAAGAAAAACACCTTGATACACTTGCTATGAATTTAACCATTAAAGAAAAAAAACTTGATGAAAAGAAACTAGAATTTGAAAAAATCATCGAGGAAGAAAATAACGCGCTTCTTAAAATTACCAATATGGCAAAAGATGAAGCGGAAAAACTCTTACTGTCCCGATTAGAAAAAGAACTCGATGTCAAATGCGCCGAACTAATCTCAAAGAAAATAGAAGATGCAAAGGAAAATGCGGAACAAACGGCAATATCATTAATTAGCACATCAATTCAACGATGTGCTCCCACTCATACGGCAGAAAATATTGTCGGTTCCATTGAACTGCCTAACAACGAAATGAAGGGCCGCATTATTGGAAGGGAGGGAAGAAACATTCGTGCTTTCGAAAAAGCAACAGGCATTGATGTTATCGTAGACGATACGCCAGGCGTAATTGTCCTTTCCGGGTTTGATAGTGTGCGACGTGAAATTGCCAGACAATCCATGGAAAAATTGATTGTTGACGGAAGAATCCACCCCGCACACATCGAGGAAATCGTAAAAGAAACAGAAAGAGAAATAGAACAAATTATTCAGGAAACAGGAAAGCAAACCTGCTTTGATCTGGGTATTCATCACCTGCATCCGGAACTAATAAAACTTATCGGGAGGTTAAAATACAGGACCAGTTATGGCCAAAATCAATTGAAGCACTCAATCGAAGTTGCGAATCTCATGGGCATCATTGCGGGAGAGTTAAAATTAGATGTACCTCTTGCAAAAAGATGCGGGCTTTTGCACGATATTGGAAAGGCTGTTGGGTCTGAATCCGAAGGCACACACGCTATCATAGGCGCCGATCTTGCAAAACGTTATGACGAAAAAAATGAAGTAGTTAATGCAATCGGCGGACATCACGAGGAAAGACCTGTTGAATCAATTTACACTGTACTGGTAAGCGCAGCCGATGCTATTTCCGCAGGAAGACCGGGCGCAAGACGGGAAACTCTGGAAAAATATATCAAACGCCTTGAAAAACTTGAAGGAATTGCAGCTTCTTTCAGTGGCGTAGAAAGCGCTTATGCTATCCAAGCCGGAAGAGAAATCCGTATCATGGTTTGTCCCGACAAGGTAAATGACAAGGCCGCGGCAAAAATGTGCTACGATATCGCGAGTGAAATTGAAAATCAATTAGAGTATCCGGGAGAGGTTGTTGTCACCGTTATTCGGGAAACACGCTTTGTAGAACGCGCGAAATAACATATGCATATGGAGTTTGACGTCATTGTTGTTGGCGCAGGACATGCCGGATGCGAAGCTGCCCTGGCATCAGCACGCATGGGCTTAAACACTGCTCTGTTTTCTATAAATCTTGATACAATCGCACAAATGTCCTGTAATCCCGCAATCGGAGGACTTGCAAAGGGACAACTCGTGAGAGAAATCGATGCCTTGGGCGGTGAAATGGCAAAGGTGACCGATGCAACTGGCATTCAATTTCGCATGCTCAACACAAAAAAAGGCCCCGCCGTTCACTCTCCACGCGCTCAAGCCGATAAAAAAGCATATCAAATATCCATGAAAAAGAGATTGGAATGCCAGGACAATCTTTTTTTGAAACAAGAAATTGTAGAAGATATTATCACTGATAACAATAAAGTAACCGGGCTTGCCGGTCAAAGCGGCTTAAAGTATAAATCAAAAGCAGTGATTCTTACCACCGGCACTTTTCTTAAAGGCATAATCCATATTGGAACTTATATAACGAGCGGGGGCAGGATTGGCGAACTTTCTTCCGAAAAATTATCCGATTCGTTACGTAAACTCGGACTCGAAGTGCAAAGGCTTAAAACCGGCACTTCTCCCCGTCTTAACGGACGCACAATAAACTACAAAAATCTTAAACCACAATATGGCGATGAAAATCCCAGGCCATTTTCATTTTCAACGGAAACATTGCATCGCACGCAGGTACCCTGTTACATAACATACACAAACCCCGTTACGCATGAACTCATTACTTCCAATCTTAATCGAGCGCCTCTGTATACCGGACAAATCCGCACGACAGGCCCAAGGTATTGTCCGTCGTTAGAGGATAAAATAGTGCGTTTCCCCGATAAATTACAGCATCAGATATTTCTGGAACCGGAGGGCCTTGATACACTGGAAATATATTGTAACGGTATTTCAACAAGCATGCCTCACGATGTGCAGGAAAAAATTGTCCATTCCATCGAAGGCCTGGAATCAGCAGAAATCGTGCGATATGGTTACGCGATAGAATATGACTTTGTTCCGCCCACACAACTCAAACCATCTCTGGAAACAAAACAGATAGAAAACCTTTACCTCGCCGGACAAATTAACGGCACCTCCGGTTACGAAGAAGCCGCCGCACAGGGAATAATGGCAGGAATCAATGCCGCATTAAAAATACAGGGGAAAGAGCCGTTTATCCTCGACCGTTCCGAAGCATATATTGGCGTGCTCATTGATGATCTTGTTACGAAAGGCACTCAGGAACCATACCGGCTGTTCACATCACGAGCGGAATACCGGCTCCTTTTACGCCAGGACAACGCAGACAGAAGATTAATGAAATACGGCCACCGGTACGGACTCATTTCAGACCAGCAATGGAATGCATTATTGGAAAAAGAAAAATCCATATCAGAAACCCTTGCATACTTAAACAACAAAATGGCAGGTCCCGACACATTAGCAAAAATACTAAGCCGCCCGGAACAAACGTTTGATCAATTACTAAACAGAGACCCTGAACTTGCCCGAAGAAATATTCCTGCTGACGTACGGGAACAGGTGGAGATTGAAATAAAATATAAGGGATATATAGAACGCCAATACAGCCAAATAGAAAAATTTAAAAAGATGGAAGATTACAAAATTCCAAATGGGCTGGACTATTCAAGCATTTCCGAACTAAGAAAAGAAGCGCGTCAGAAACTTTCCCATATCCGCCCCCTGTCTTTAGGGCAGGCATCCCGTATTTCCGGCGTATCGCCGGCAGATATTTCTATCCTTATGATTTATATCGCAAAAAAGGGCATGTCGAATGGACACATTAATTCGTCAAAGTGAAAAAAAATTTCAATTAATTTTGATCGTCCTGTTATCCATACTCTTTTTCGTGGCTATCGGCTATGTTTATTGGTTTAGTCAAACCCGTTACTTTACCATCGATGAATATCAGTATGGCTGCATGACACACCTCATTTCACAGGGGAAATTACCCTATGTAGATTTTTACGAACATCACCCTCCGCTGAGCCACTTTTTGCACTCCATTGTAATTAAGCTTAGCGACGGAAGCTTCCGGGAAAAAGCCCTGCTCTTGCGAAAAGTCTCGTTTTCTTATTTACTGTTGCTTTCTCTTTCATTGTTTTTCTCTTTTTATTACCTGACGAAAAACTATTCTTATGCCTTACTGGGAGCTATTGTGCCGCTTAGTCTGGGATTTGGCCTTATTTCATCCATCGATTACAGGGCAGACTGCTTCGGCGCTGTTTTTTTAACGATTTCAATCCTTTGTATCGATGCAAACAGACAATTGAAATTAAGATCGTTGGCTGCTATCTCGGGTATTTTATTTGGAATTGCAATCTTTATGTCTCAAAAATTTGTTTACTACGGAGGCATCGCGTTAACAATTCTTTTCATTAACGAACTCAATATAAAATATCTCCGAAGGGAACATTCGTCCTCCCACTTGGCTCATCCTCTATTGATTATCATCGGATTCGTTGCAGTTGCCGGAATTATGCTCACCCTATGCGCATGTTTCGGGTTGTTGCCAAAAATGATACAATTAATTTTTTTTGATGCGATAAAGCACGAACAAGTATATCCAGCAATACATTTCTCATCGTATCTGCACAACTACTTAAACCAGACAAAAATCTCCACACTTGTTCTTATATTTTTAGCAGTATACTTTTTAGTGGATCAACGAGACTTTCTCTGGTCTGCTGTTTGTTTCTCAACGATTATTTCTGTTTTTCTGATTAAAGCCCAATATCCCTATAATTTCGTTTTCCCCTGTTTCATTTTGGGAATTTGCAGCTCACGGGGTATATATTGTCTGGCGCAAAAACTCTCTTTAAACAAAAAAACAATTGTGAGCAGTATCTCTTTCCTGGTCATGGCGCTTGTGATATATGACCAGATACTCTTCACTGCCGGAAAATCAAACAATATTCATCAACTAAAATTATTAGATAAGCTTGAGAAAATATCATCGGCCAACGATCGTTTCATTGATAATTCCGGAGGAGCTCTATTTTTAGAACCGGCAACCTATTTTTTCCAAAATGGCCTGGCACAAATGGAAATGTACAAAGAATACTTTTCCAAACAGATTATCTCAGATTACCGCAATTCCGGCGCCCGTTTTATGATATATGACGTCCGGCAAAACAATTTGCCAACTCATGTGCAGCAGTACCTGAAAAAACACTATCTTCACCTGGATGGCGATCTTTATGCATACGGCTTGAAACTCAACACCAACCCGAAAGAAACAATCAATCATGAATTTGAAGTTATTCATCCTGGAGAATATTATTTCTTTGATTCTATGGATATTCTTGTTACTCAAAACAACGTCGATACAAGTAATTTAGTTGCTCCGATTGTAGAAATATCCGATCGTTGTCAGACAAAAAAAGTATATGCTGAATACAGCAAACTGAAATTCCCTTCCGAAATTACCGTTGAGTTAATGGTAAAAGCAGACAAAAATCTCCATAATGCTCCTATAGTGCAAAAAGGAGATTGGTCGCTCCTGCATTGGGACGCAGACTTTGAACAAATGCAAGGCATGGGATTTCAGGTGCATCTGCCTGAGACAAATTATTATATCGAATGTTCAGCAATAACATCGCTTGACAGTTGGCATCATGTTGTTTGGACAATTTCCGGCACTACTTTGTCTTTTTATGTAAACGGCATTTTGAAAAAAATATCGTATGTGCCTCCAAACGATGTGGAGTCTCTGGCGGGGAATTCCGGTGTATTTAAAATAATGGAGGAGGAACAAGGCCATAGTTTCAATGGAACAACGGAAAATATCCGCATTTATCCCTACTCAATGCCCCGCCAAACGATATTTGAACGATTCAACATCGTCAGAAAAAAATACGATATTACAGAATCATCCGAAACAGGAAATTTCTACCGAAAGGTCGCAATTAACGGAAAACCACTGGAAAACAATGTGTGTAAATTGGAGAAAGGGATTTATCAATTGAGTATTTCTCCCTCCAGGCTACACGGTTATATTAGCTGTGTTGCTCCTCAATTCTTTAGTGAAGAAATAAATCGCGGCAAACGGCATGCTATGTATTTTGAATATTAATGAAAATTAAATATCCCGCTTCAACTATTTTGGAATGTCTGTTCCATTAAGTCTTCTATTGAGTCAGGGCGATTGCAAATTGCCAGCATCTGAAAGGCAAAAAGCCCTGGCCAGATTTTTGCCAACCGGCATGACAGCATATCGAGAAAGGCAACAAGTTTTGAACTGCCACGCATATCGAGTAAAGGAACGCCGAATCCGATGATCTTTTCAACTTTGAATCCTGAATTTTCAAGCAAACGGCAAAATGAATTAAACGTCATAAGCCGTTTGTGGGTTATGTCGAGTATTCCTCTCCTTCCGTAATTAAAACAACCGTAACAAAGCATGAAACGAAGAACAAAGAATGCGACATTGCCGGTGCTTGCATAAAGTTTGCCGCCGCTTTTGAGTAAATTGAAAATTTCTTTCGTTCCTTTTTCAGGACAATTCAAATGTTCGAGTACGTCCAAAGCAAACGCCACATCATATTTTTCCGCCGGAAACTGTTCACCCCAGGGCTCGTCAAGATTAACGACATAATGCCTGAGAACATCGCCCTGTGCAGAATCATATTGATCGAGAACCGTCACGTTAACCCCCCGTTCCGCATGTGCCAGAGACACAGCCCCAATTGTGCCGCCGCCGATATCTAACAACGTTTTGCCTTTTTCAATGGAAAGATTACGAATATAATGATGCAAGGAATTCTTTGCAGACTTGCTGGTATAGTGATGCTGCTTATTCACCCTTATATCAAATTTCGGATCATAAAAAATCTCGTAATTCATCAAACGGTATTTAACAAGAGTTTTGATACAATTCCAGGCGTAAGCAATGCCATTCACATGGCATATTTCTTCACCATAATACGTTGGAATGGGAATTTCTTTTATTTTGAAACCGGCAGCATGAAATTGCACAATAATATCCGCATCAAAGTCAAACCCCCGGCTGTTATAATGAAAAGGAATCTGCCGAAGCGCCGATACCCGGTAGGAACGATAACCGGAATGCATTTCCGACATCCGGCTTTTGAGCAATGTATTTTGAATTTTTGTGAGAATCCGATTGCCGACCCATTTATACAATGGCATGCGACCTTTTAATGCGCCTCCCCTCTCCAAAAAACGGCTGCCAAAAACGGCATCTGCTTTTTCCGTATACGCAGCAAGTATATCAGGCAGGCTTTCAGGGGCATACTGACCGTCTCCGTGAAGAAGCACAACGATGTCAAATCCTTTCCGGATGGCATAACTGTAACCGAGTTTTTGATTGCCGCCATAGCCCTGATTGTACGGTGTTTGATAAATCCGTAGCGGGGCAATTTCTCCCGACCATTGAATATTTCGTGCTTTCCTATATGTATCATCAGTAGATCGATCATCGATAATATAGATCTCCGCTAATTTCTCCAAAACCCATCTCGGTATACGATTCAGCACGTTTTCGATATGGTGTTCTGCATTATATGCAACAATAAATATTGCCACACGATTGTTTTGAAGAACTTCCAGTGCTCGCTGTTTAATAGTATTCATTAATTAAGTTTATAGAGAATTTATTAAGTAACTATAGATAAACAGGAAAAAAACCAAAAATATCGGATAATATCGTTATATAATCAATATCTTGCGAAATTTTTTCGCGGTACAAATGCACATTCCCCATACATAATCATTAAAAAAATGGGTAACCCCAAAAAACATTATCTTTTATTATACATTATAAAGTAGTGCTAACATACCGGATTTAAGAGAGTTTCGGCATTATATTATTTTACTTACGGAAACACATAATTTTTAAAACACCCGTATCGCATAAAAATACTCCCTTTATCGCTAAAAACGCATTTTTTGCGGTTGTTCTCACGAACTATGATTTCAATTTAGAAATTCTTGTCTAATAATTAGGACTATGGCAAAATCCTCATCATTGCTATAAGCCAATCTATAGTTGATAGTTACGTTATGCCATAATAATTATTAGATTAAAAAATTTATAGTAATACTTTTATTCTATAATAAATTGCTCGTCAAAAAAACAATGCTTAAAAAATTTTCATTCATGCCTTATTTTTATTTTAAATTTCATAATTTATTATTTATGCATACGTTGTATCTATTAGTTCTTATTATTATTTACTCATCCTGCATAATACTTCCATTAAGAGATTTTTTTCAGGCATTATAATTGCTAATAAAATACAACAGAATTTGTAACAATTGTATGCCTTATACTTATTTGGTTAAATAAAGAGGAGCGAGCTGTTTATGAAGAAATATAGTAAAAAAGATTGCACTGCTTGTAATGAATATCCCTATGGTTGTGATGATTGTTACAGCGAAATAAAAAGTTATATGACCATAAAAAGCAGACAATTCCTCAATAAAAGAAAAACTGTCAGGAAGAACGAATCGGTTTTTAGTATTTAGTATATTCTTATATACCAATAATAAATTTTTTATGTACAGGGGTGTTTAAAAGCACATAAAGCCCCGCTAATTCCCCAATTAGATAAAATGTGCAACTCTCCTTTCTTCGGGAGGAAAAAAATAAAAAAGTTTTCGTTGATTATACCTATCAATTAATATAATGTGTATTACCAAAATGAGAAAAGGAGGAACAATGATAGCAGAAAAAGAAGGAAAACACTTAACGTTTGTGTGCCCTCATTGTAAGGGGGACGATTTTATCTTTTTCGGCATGCAAAAGCAAAAGGGTTTGTTTAAAGACCACGAATTGTGGAATTGCAAAACATGCCACAGCACTTTTGCAAGGGAAGCTATCGATGTAAAAAATATGGCTAAAAATTCCTCTTTTAATAACAAGGCTTTTCCCTTCTATTGCAGGACACGTTTTTCCATCTGATGAAATCACCGGATATAATCTTTGAAACACTAGAAGTTGGCCCATTAGCCGTTAATTGTTATATTATCGGTTCTAAAACGGATAATACCGCCGCGGTAATAGATGCAGGCGGCAATGTGAAAGAAATCGTCAATATCCTCAAAAAACGAAATCTTACACTGAAATATATTATCAATACCCACGCACATTTTGACCACGTGGGCGGAGTAAGCGAACTTCATGATTTGACAGGCGCGCCATTTTTACTCCATAAAGAAGATTCCCCGCTCCTTGATTTTCTCAATGAGCAATCGGATTTTTTCGGATTACCCTCAATTCCCAAACCAATAATAAATAAACACCTCATTGATAACGAAGAAATCGCTCTCGGAGATGATGCCATACGAATCATCCATACGCCGGGCCATTCTCCCGGGTGCGTTTGCTTCCTCCTTAATGACACCGTTTTTACAGGAGACACATTATTTGCCGGTTCTATAGGAAGGACAGATCTTTACGGTGGTTCGATTGATACGTTGATAAACTCCGTAAAAACCCGCTTATTCACTTTAGAGGATAAGGTATTGGTGTATCCCGGCCACGGCCCTGTAACCACAATTGGTCAGGAAAAGAAACACAACCCCTTCTTCTGAAACGAGAGAAACCAATCCTATTTACCGCAAATTGCTGAGGATGATTTTCCCATGTTCAAGTGTATTCTCTATACTTGCTTTTTTCCCTTTCCACGTAAGTATCAACGTGCCACAGAGAAATATCCCCGGAATTTTAGTCTCTAACGTTTTCGAATTAAAAAGAGGGCGTTGAGTTCTTTTGTGAAAAGGAACAGAGGCTGTTTTCAGGAGGGAATAATCGGGTCCGTAACCGGTCAAAAGAAATATTACGTCAGTATCAATGGCAATATCTTCTGTTTCATCAAGCCTCAATATTACCTGTTTCTTTTTGATGGATCGAAGGAATGTTCTGTAATGAATCCGTATAAAACCGCTTTTTCGCGCCTCGTCAAACGGTGTAAGAATCCATGGTTTAATTTTACTTCTGGGAAGACGTGAACCACGGTATGAAAGCAACACCTCTGCCTTTTGTCCCGCCAGAGTTGTTGAAGCTTCAATTGCCGAATTACGCCCCCCAACCACCAACACTTTTTTATTTTTCACCGGCAAATCAGTGCGAAAATAATGATGCACATGCGGCATGTCTTCTCCGGGAATGCCCAGTAACCTGGGTTTATAATAGCCGCCGCCGGCAAAAATAACATTTTGCGAATATACTTCCGTTATTGTCCCATCCTTTTTCCTGTAACGAACACAATGATTCAAATTGCCGGGAACAAGCTCAACAACGGCGCTGTGCAATTGAACTTTCAGTCCTTGTTGGGAAACCACCTTGCCAAGATAATCAAGATACTCTTCCCTTGCAGGCGCTTCATGCGGTTTCCCGGGAAAATGCACATTTCCAATCTGCAAATAACAGCGATGGGAAAACAAATGAACGTTTTTCGGATAATTGAAAATCGTCTGTGCCAATCGGCCTGATTCAAGATGGAGATACTTTATTCCGGCATTTTTGAATTCATATGCGGCAGCTATTCCGGTGGGACCGGCGCCAATTAAAATAGCGTCATATCGTGTTTTTTGATGAAATGCATCGGGCATGCTGCTTTTGTTTTTTCAGAATTTCTGCAATGAGAGTATGTGCCAGAATATCCATAAACTGTCAGCAACGGGTAAAAAAACAGGAAGGGGCCTTTTACTACCCGGCAGATACCACCCTGTTTTTCCCTTCTCTTTTAGCCCTGTAAAGGGCGTCATCCGCTTTTTTGAATAACATATCAGTATTAAGAATAGTTTCATCCAACCTGGCAACTCCCAAACTAACGGTTATTTTTTTAAAATGACCCTGAAATTTGCATTCTTCAGAGGCAATGCCTTCCCTGAACCGTTCCGCCACTTCAAGGGCTGATTTTAAATCCGTTTCCGGAAGGATACAGCAAAATTCTTCGCCCCCGTAGCGCGCTAAAATGTCCGTGTTTCTTAAGCCTGACTCAACTCTCGCAACAACCTCACGAAGGACAAAATCTCCATACAAATGACCACAGGTATCATTAATATTCTTAAAGTTATCTACATCAAAAATAATTAAACAAAGAGGCGTGCCATATCTCTTATGCCGTTCGAATTCGTCCCTCAATCTATCCTCTAAATACTTACGGTTATATACTCCCGTCAAATAATCCCTCCTGGTAGCATCCAGTAGTTTGTACTCATATGCAACTATTTCAGTAACATCCCTTACTGCAATGCATATATACTTTATCTTCTCATTTCCATTACGGATCGGAAAGATAGAGCAGCTCTGCTGCATATATTCAAACTGATAGCCAAAAGAACTTACCGGCCTGAAAGGGAAGACATAATGATGCAGTTTTTGGGAAAGAAAGCTGTAATTCCCAAAGGCAAAGATTGATTTGCAATTACGAAGAAACTTTCGATCATTCAGGTTGGGAAAATACTCAAATAACACCGATCCGGTAATGTTTTCTGCGGATATTCCGCTGTGCAATTCCATCCACTGATTCCAATATTGGACTTTAAATTCATTGTCCAAAAGAACCAGCCCCATATTTATCGAATTACAAATCTGATCAGGTATTTTATTCATATTTCGCTATAAATTTATCAGCCGCTTCTTTTATCTTCCCGATAGAATCCATATTAATAAGGAGAAACAAAAATCCCGTAATATCCGCTTTTTCAAACTGGAATATGGTTTTAAGGATAACCGCATACCCCTCTCCATCGAAAAAATTTCCGGGCATGTCTTCGTATAAATATTTTCCGTCAATATAGCGGGGAGGGAGATACGATACAACATCCAACAGCAATTCCGCTATTTTGCTGATGCAAGCGCCGATTATAATATTCCCGACCTCGGTTAATGTTTCTTTCTCCAGCAAGTTAATTGACATGTTTGCAGGCATGTCACGATACTCTTCCAGCAATGAAATAAATAATTTTCCGCTATTCCGGGAAAAAACAAGATATGCAATGCCTTTGAATTTCGACGTGTAATGCTGTTCTACGATATGTAAATCCTCACCGGCGCCAAATGCTTTGTTAATAAACTCACGTAATTCTTTCGAATGTAATATTTTTATTTCCGGAACATTTAAAGTAGCGTGTAATTCAATAACCTCGGAAAGAGATGCCGCTGCATCTCCAAATGCTATATTAATAATTTCCTTAAATGCATCTATCTGTAGTTCACTTAAAACGTTCCCGGCAGAACTTGTCATTTTTTTACCCTACTCTCCTTTATCTCTTTTGCCTTAGATAAAGCGTTTAGAACGTCTTCTTTTTTAGGGGGTTTTCGCAACAATGTCAATGCGCCCAGCTCTTTTACTTTCTCTATCGTTTTAGGCTGGGTATCGGCTGTTATCACAATGGCTAACGCATCGTTATCAACTTTTTTCATTTCTTCGAGCATCTGAATGCCTGACATAACAGGCATTGTCAGATCCAAAAAAGTCAGGTCGGGAGAAAACCTTTTAAATTCCTCAAATCCTTTTAAACCATCAGATGCCTCCCGTATCTCATACGAGGCATCGCTTGAAATAAATTTTTTTATACCCATTCGCGCAACAATAGAATCATCTACAATCAAAATCTTCTTTATCATAATTTACTCTTTCTATAATAAACATCATTTTTGATAGAAGAGAATCATACCTTCATACCTCTGCTCTTTCAGTGAGCTAAATATGTGCCCTTTGTTTCTTATAAAAAAAAATCATGAATATTTCTTATAACATATTATATCTAAACAATTTATAATATTTGCTGCTCAACAAAAAAAGCCTGCACTACAATTAAATGTCGTACAGGCAAAATAATTGTCATGGCAAAAATACCTTTGTTATGGCAAGAAAGCCATAATAATTATGGTTTAATAGAGTAACTTATGTGTACAGTTATTTGTTTCAATGAAACCACGATGTGGATGTTTCCTTTGGATTAAATTTGGCATGACATTCATCACACCCATTCACTACTTTGAAAAAGGCAGCCATCGCCTTATCCTTGCTCTTTTCCTGACATGCATTCACTAATTCAAGCGCATCTAAATGGAACTGGACGTCAAGCTGCACAAATTCTTTCGGCAGGCTATCCTTATTTTCCCCGGTAAAAGCAACGGGGCTTGACTTTTTTAACTTTTTTGTGTCCTGCTGAATGGCTTTCCAGTCTTCATTATTAATAGAAGTTTGCAAATGTTTCAGCAACACTTTAATATCCTTCATGTGAACGATAAAACCTTCTTCATTTTTAATAAAACCTTGCTCCCCTTTAGAAGAAACGTTTGATTGATTCGTCCCGGTTGCAGATATTTTTTCCTCAAGTTTTTCCGTTTCGCTTCTGCCACAGCCAATAACACATAAAATTAACATTGCCACACTAATATATTTTTTCATAACTAACACCAATTTACATTTCCAAAAAAATAAAGTAATTAAATAATGTTAAATTTTTTCCTCTAAAAAATCAACCGCATTAATACAGCATATTCTTGTTTTTAATTCAATATCTTCAATGCTTTTCCCGTTTTTTTTAAATATTCTACTGCCCATAAAATATCATCTTCGCTATGTGCGGCAGAAAGCATTGCGCGTAAACGTGCCTTTCCAACAGGTACGGTCGGATATCCAATTGATTGTATAAAAATTCCGTCCTCATACAATTTCCGGCTAAATTCTTTTGCTAACCTGGCATCTCCAACCATTATCGGCGTTATGGGTGTTTGTGTCTTTCCGATATCAAACCCTATTTTTTTTATTCGTTCCTGGAATAAGGCAGCATTTGACCAAAGTTTTTTTACCTGAGTCTCCGATTCCATAAGGATTTCCACCGCCGCAATACATGCCGCCACATCGGAAGAGGTAACTGCGCTTGAAAAAAGAAAAGGACGCCCCTTTTGCGCCAGATAATCTGTCAAATTTTTACTTCCCGCCACATAACCACCCACCACCCCAAATGCCTTTGACAACGTTCCGACCTCAATATCTACTCTCCCATGCAAATTAAAATAATCAACAATGCCTCTTCCTCCTTTTCCTAAAACACCTTCTCCATGCGCATCGTCCACCATGGTAATCGCATCGAATTCATCAGCAATCTTCACAATTTCCGGCAAGGGCGCGATATCGCCCTCCATGCTAAACACTCCATCGGTAATTATTAACCGCCTTTCCGCATTCCCTTCATAAGAAATTTTTCCTCTCAGATCGCGGGGATTGCAATGTTCGTACCTGATAATTTTCGCCCCGGAGAGACGGCATCCGTCTATAATGCTGGCATGATTCAGTTCATCTGAAAAAATAACATCCTTTTTACCAACGATAGCAGGAACAACCGCCAGATTTGCACAAAACCCCGACTGAAAGGAAATAGTACTCTCAACGCCTTTAAACTGCGCAAGTTTCCGCTCCAGATCACAATGCACTGTGGTTGTTCCGGAAATAGTCCTTACTGCGGCAGGTCCTACCCCATATGCATCAATCGCTTTTTTGGAAGCGGACTTTAATTTTTCGTTATTTGCAAATCCCAGATAATTGTTTGAGCAGAGATTCAGAACTTTCTTTCCATCTACATTGATCCAGGCGCCCTGCGGGCCTTCAATGGTTCTTATGCTGATAAAAAGCCCATCTTCTTTAAGTTTTTCCAGTTCCTCATGAATAAAATTAAGGCTGCTCATTATAATGGGATACTTTCTTTAATTATCACAGGAATCTTTCAAACTATCCAATCGGAGTGAAATCACGGCACAACCCGCAAAATAACTTTTCCGCACTCCCCCTCCCTCATTAATTGCATACCTTTCTCATATTCTTCCAATGAAAATGTATGGGTAATGACCGGGCCGGGATCTACCAGTCCGGAAGACAAAAACCTTGACGTCTTATACCACGTTGAAAATATCTTTCTGCCGGTAATTCCATAGACACGTATTTTCTTAAAAATGATCTCTTTATTCAGATCAATTTCAACAGGCTTTTCATAAATCCCTAAAATCGATATTCTTCCTCCGGGAGTAAGAGATTTTAGCCCCTGATCAAGAGCCGTATTATTTCCGGAAAACTCAAGAACCACATCCACACCATTTCCTTCTGTAGCTTCCGATACGAGTTTTGGAATATCTGTCTCTTTGGGATTCGCAACAATATTCGCACCCATTTTTTTACCGATATCCAGCCGATAATCGTTCGGATCGGAAATAATGATCAATGAAGCGCCGCATGCTTTTGCTATGCCCACGGCAAAAAGTCCTATGGGACCTGCGCCTAAAATAAGAACCGTTTTTGAAGAAATATCCTCGGACATCACCGTATCAACGGCATTTCCAAACGGCTCCTGAATTGTCGCCCATTCATCAGGAATATGAGGGTCGTCTTTCCACAATACATGCTCGGGCAAACAGAGATACTCGGCAAACGTTCCATCGCAGTCAACCCCTAACAACTTGCTCTTTCTGCATACTTCCCTGTACCCATTCTTGCATTGATAGCAATAACCGCATGAAATATGGCTTTCCGCAGAAACCCTCTCTCCAACCCTGACAAATGTAACTTCTTTTCCGGCTTCTTCCACGTAACCGGCAAATTCGTGGCCGATGGTACGGGGAGGTGTAAAGCGTTGTTGCGCCCAGCGCGTCCAGTCATCAATATGAACGTCCGTTCCGCATATGGAAGCAACTTGCACCTTAATCAAAACGTCTCTTGGCCCCAATTTTGGTTCCGGAATTTTTATCAATTCCAATCCTCTGGTGCGATTTGTTTTCACTACCGCCTTCACTCAAAAATCCTTTCACAAGAACCGAATATTTTTAGTGTAAATAAAAACCGACTGATCATTACAGACAATATTCATACAACAACATGGAAGAAATCGCTATTGCGGCAGTCTCAATTCTCAAGGTAGAATTGCCCAGAGTTACCGGAATGCAGCCCTTTTCAATGGCACATTCAATTTCACGATCAGTAAAACCACCCTCCGGTCCTATAAGGCTCACAATTTTTTTCACAGAAGGCCGTTCGCGCAAAACAACTTTCAGCGGCTTTGTATTGGGTTCTAAACATGCAATGAGTGAAAGATCGTAATCACGTAAAGTATTCACTAAATCTTCCACCGCCACGCCATCTGTTATTTTTGTCAAAACATTTCGTTTACATTGTTTTGATGATTCAATAGCTATTTTATTCCATCTCTCCCGCTTTTCCGTTGTATGTTCGCTTATCGTTACAACACTTCTTTCGCAATGGAGAGGAATTAAGGTATGTATCCCCAATTCAGAACACTTTTGGATTAAGATGTCCGAATATTTCCCTTTGGGAATGGAAAAAGCTATTGTAATTTCCACTCCGGGTTCTCTGTCAACTACTTGAGCATTTTCAATAAATACCTTTACTCTGGAGCGTTGAACTTCAACAAGTACTGCCTTATATTCTGTCCCTTTTCCATCAAAAAGGGTGATTTTATTTCCCTGTTTTGCTCTTTTGACGTGTAAAATGTGGTGTGCTTCTTTCCCTTCAATCCAGACTTCTGAATTTACGGGGGCATATGGTATGAAAAACCGATCCTGGTGCATCTATTTAACGCTATACAGCAGAGGTAAGACTTGCTTCTCTTGCGTAATTTATAATCGTATGATTAGGACAAACTTCTACACATTTGCCGCATGACGTACATTTGTGATAATCAATTACCGCAAGATTATTCTGTACATGAATTGCATCATAGGGACATTCCTTCTCACAACGTTTACAAGCAATGCAGGAATCCTGACATATTTTCTTGGCAACAGCGCCTTTATCCAATGACTTACATCTTACATGCACCATTTTTGATTCAGGCAATATGCTGATTATCCCTCTTGGGCATACCTCGGCGCATTTTCCGCAACCTGTGCACCGTTCCCTTATTACTTTGGGCAAGCCATCTTTTCCCATGTACATAGCTTCAAATTTACACGCTTCAACACACGTGCCTAACCCTAAACATCCGTAATCACACCCGAAATAACCGCCGCTGATAATATTTGCCGCGCGGCAGTCTTTTATTCCATTATAGGTAAATTTGTCAGTCACACTTCTTGCATGACACATAACGACGGAAAGGACACGTTCCTTACTTTCGAATTTGACCCCCATAATATTAGCAATAAGTTCCGCAACAGGAGACTGTCCCACTGTACAGCCGGTGACAGGAGCTTTTCCCTCCGCCACTGCCTGTGCAAAACCTCCGCATCCTGGCAAACCACATGCCCCGCAATTTGCGCCAGGAAGCACCTCGTTGATTTTTTCACTACGGGGATCAACTTTCACGGCAAACTTATCAGAAGCAATTGCCAACCCTATGCCAAAGATCACCCCTAATACGCCAAGTGTGATTGTCGCGCTTAAAATTAGTTCCATTTTTTATGCACCAATAATCTCAATATATCGCTGTTAGCTGTTAAATGATTATTTATTACAATTTTTCCATAACTGACAACATCCGGCACCTATGCCATTGTTCCAATCATTTGATGAATCGGTTGACCCGCAGGAACCATCGGGAAAACATTTTCATTTTTATCTATCCTGAAATCCATAACAACAGGTTGTTTGATGGAAAATGCTTTTTCCAATGTCGGGCGCACATCTTCCTTCTTTTCTATCAAAAACCCTTTCGCCCCATATGATTCCGCCAACTTTACAAAGTCAGGATTACCGTTTAAACAAACACCGGAATACCTCTTGCCATAAAATAGCTCTTGCCACTGCCGAACCATGCCAAGATACCCGTTATTTAATATAACAACCTTTACCGGAATATTCAACCGAACAGCAGTGCTTAGTTCCTGAATATTCATCTGGATACTTCCATCCCCTGCAATATCCACTACAATTTTATCAGGGCATCCCAATTGAGCTCCGATTGCAGCGGGGAATCCATATCCCATGGTACCCAATCCCCCTGAAGAAAGAAATGTCCGCGGCTTAGTATACGTATAGTACTGAGCCGCCCACATCTGATTCTGCCCGACCTCAGTTGTTATAATAGCCTCACCCTTTGCTGCTTCATGTATCTGTTCTATTACATATTGTGGCTTTATAAGGTTGCTGCTTTTATCATATGTTAATGGTTTTTGTTCTTTCCACTGTTTTATTTTATCCAACCATTCTTTTCTTTCAACAAAACTGATATGGCTATTAAGTTCTCTCAAAATATTTTTAGCATACCCTACAACCGGTATATCTACCTTGATGTTTTTACTTATGGAAGAAGGGTCAATATCAATATGAATAATTTTTGCATTGGGCGCAAATTCGTCAATTTTGCCTGTTATACGATCATCAAACCTCGACCCGACTGCAATCAGTATATCGGATTCCGTAACAGCAAGATTTGCATACGCAGTCCCATGCATTCCTAACATTCCCAAAGATAAATTATGATTCTCCGGAAATCCCCCGAGTCCCATAAGGGTTGTGGTAACGGGAATATTTCCCTTTTCCGCAAGTTCCAATAATTCCTTAGAGCTATCAGATGAAATAATGCCGCCGCCGGTATATAATACCGGGCGTTTTGCCTTATTAATTACCTCTGCGGCTATCTTTATCTGGCGAATATTCCCTTCATACGTTGGTTTGTAACCCGGCAAATCTACTTCCGGAGGTATTATTTCTTCACATTTTGCCATAGTGACGTCGACCGGCAGGTCTATTAACACCGGCCCCTGCCTGCCCGAACTTGCCAGATAAAATGCTTCTTTTACCACCCTTGATAAATCTTTAACATCTTTAACCAAATAACTGTGTTTTGTTATAGGGCGAGTTATGCCAATTATATCAACTTCCTGGAAAGCATCATTGCCGATAAGAAATGTCTTTACCTGCCCTGTTAAAGCAACCATGGGAATAGAATCCATATATGCCGTTGCAATAGCTGTTGTCAAGTTTGTCGCTCCAGGGCCGGAGGTAGCAAGGCATACGCCAACTTTACCTGTCGCTCTCGCATAACCATCGGCAGCATGGCCTGCTCCCTGTTCATGCCTTGTCAGCATAAATTTAATCGGCGATTCGTACAATGCATCAAACAAAGGGAGAACCGCACCGCCAGGGATACCGAACACGTATTCTACCCCCTCTCGAATCAGCGCATCTACTAGGATTTGAGAACCTGTTTTAATCATTAATCTTTGAAAAATATAAAAGTTTAAAGAGAATATATTTTAAAAACACCTTAGGAGAACATACTTTCTCTCTCTATTTCTTGACAGGATGTTCAAAAAGGTATGCTTAAATTGAACAACAAGAGGCTATTGGTATGAAATTATCGAGTGTAACCGCTTCTCTTTCTAACCGTGCTTACTTCTATTCCTACACCCTTATAAATCCTCATTCTCATAGTCATCAATATCCAAATCATCTAAATCCTCATATTTTTGAGGCTTGTAACCCGGCAATTTGGACTTTTCCACTTCTTCTTTATAGGCGGCGAGTACTTTTTCTTGTATTTCTTCTCTGCATTTTGAATTTATCGGGTGGGCAGTATCCGCATGCAATTTCAATCTTCCCGCACCCCTGGAAGCACGTTTTTCATCTAATTTTGTGCCGCAATCGTTACAGTACTGAGACATAAGATGGTTTTTTCCACCACAATTCGGGCATCGGTCGGTAAGTTTTCTACTTGGCATTGCAACGAAGGCCCCCTTATGCCCCTCGATAACCTTTAGATCTCTGACGACAAAATCGTTATCAATTGTAATGCTGCAAAACGCTTGCAATCTGTTTTTTTTCGCTTCGGTCAGCTTCACCCTAACTTCAGTTATATTCACGGCCATCCCCTTTCCTGTTCACTTAGTTATGCCTTCGAAATCACTGGTTACCACAAATACATCACCAAAACCAAACGTTTTTACATTTTGCCCTATATTCTTTGCCTCACTCTCCCTTCTGCACAATCCATATACGGCAGAACCACTTCCCGATAAAAGCACGCCACAAAAATCAAGTTTTTTTAATTTCTGTTTTATTTCTTCAAGTTGAGGATAAAGCTTAAAAACAACGTCTTCCAATCGATTATGCAAACACGTTCCTAACAGATCAGCGTCTCCTGATTCTAAAGACCGCAGAAAAAAGGTAACATCTTTCAAATTTTTTGTCAAGGCAATTTTGAAATTTTTATACGCAGTTGCCGTGCTTACCGCAAACTTTGGATATATTATCACGTAATAATATTTTGTTTTGATAGGAAATGGCTGGATTATCTCACCCCTCCCCCTGCAAATAGCTGTATTTTCACCTATAAAAAAGGGAATATCGGAACCGAGCCTGGCTGCAAATGACATTAATCTTTCACTATCATAGCCGAGTCGCCACAACCTGTTTATACCAAATAACGTTGCTGCCGCATCGCTGCTGCCTCCACCCAAACCCGCTCCAATAGGTATATTTTTTTCCAAAAATATTTTTATCCCTCTATAAATACCCGATTCTTTCTGCAACAATCGCACTGCTTTAACCACCAAATTGTCTTCACCCGTTTCAAGTTCAGGATTTGAACAACTTAATTCCATATCTTCATTGTTTTCCATATAAATATAGTCGTACAAACACACTTTTTGCATAACTGTTTCTATTTCATGATACCCATCAGGGCGTTTCCCCAAAATCTCAAGAAACAAATTGATTTTCGCGGGTGCCGCGATTTTTATTTTCCCTTGATCTTCCCAATATTTCATGATATTTAGCTCACTCTGATATTTTTCTCAAAAAAAGATACCTGTGTTTCTCTATAGATTCTTGTATCGTACAACTTTAAAAACAATGCCTTTGGCGGTATTTCTAACAATATCTTTCTATGTTGAAACACAATAATGCCTTCAGGACATACGATATTTTTTTCATATAATGCAGACAAGAAAATCAACAATTTTTCCCGATACGAGCTTTCGTCGACAAGTGGATATGGCGGACAGGCAAAAACGAGATCAATTCCGGCAATATGCTGCTCCAGAAATGGAATAACTTTAAGCACATCACATTTTATGATACTTGACTTTTCATGTAGTTTTGTTACAGCAATGTTTTTTTCTATCGTCTGGATTGCAGATGTATCATTCTCTACAAACAAACAAGATTTTGCCCCCCTGCTTAATGCCTCTATACCGACAGCCCCCGTACCGGCATATAAGTCCAAAATATTACTGTCAGGAACAACATTCGCTAATATATTAAACAGTGATTCCTTTACATTATCCGGTATTGGTCTGGTCTTGCTCCCTTTGGGAGAATAAAGCGAGACTCCCCTCGCACTACCCGCAATTACACGCACAATTGTATCAGATTTATTTGTTGTTTTAAAAAAATTACCATCTTCTTGAATACAAGCAATCCCGCTTTTCTACCGCATGAAAATACTGAAATGTGTAAATGGTAAGCTTATATTGGTTCCAAGTCAAATCCAATTTCCGTATTGACACCTTTAATGGTTTTTTGTATTATTCGTTTTTTATGGATTTTATAATTTTACAGAATTAAAAGCAGGTAAAAAATGATTGAAAATATAGGAAAAGAACTCTCCCACCTCAGAAAACGTCTTATTACCATAAAGGACTCTCTTTGACGTAGAGAGTAAAGAAAAAGACCTCTCCGAACTCGAAAAGAAAATATCTTCTCCCGGATTTTGGGATAATAAAGACAACGCACAACAGATTATCAAGAAATTAAAATCTCTCAAAGGAATTGTATTCCCTCTTCAAGAATTGCAAAAAACATTCGAAGATATGGAGTTCCTTGTTGCCATCGCACAAGAAGAAAACGATGAAAAAACAACAGAAGAGGTAGTTAAGGATATTGCGTCATTTACACAAAAACTTGAAAAACTCGAATTAAATACAATGCTCAGCGAAGCCCATGATCATTGCAATGCATACCTGAGTATTTATGCAGGGGCAGGCGGAACGGAATCATGTGATTGGGTTTCTATGCTTTTTCGTATGTATTCACGTTGGGCAGAAAAAAATGGTTACACACTCTCCCTCATTGATTCATTAGACGGGGAAGAAGCCGGATTAAAAAGAATTACCGTTCTCATCGGGGGCGAGTATGTTTATGGATATTTAAAATCTGAAATTGGTGTGCATCGCCTGGTAAGGATTTCGCCATTTGATTCCAACGCCAGAAGGCATACTTCATTTGCCGCAGTTGACGTACTGCCGGAAATGGAAGAGGAAGATGAAATAGAAATAAACGACAATGATATACAGGTGGATACATACCGGTCATCGGGAGCCGGGGGGCAGCATGTAAATAAAACATCTTCTGCGGTTCGTCTTACCCATTTACCCACCGGAATAGTGATAGCATGCCAAAGTGAACGCTCACAGCATCAAAACCGGAGAAGAGCTTTAAGCATGTTAAAAGCAAAGTTGTATCAAGTTAAAGAAAAGGAAAAAGAAAAGGAATTATCTGCTGCTTATGACGAAAAAGGAGATATTGCATGGGGTAACCAAATACGATCATATGTTTTGCAGCCTTATTCACTTGTCAAGGATCTGCGAAGCGGCAAAGAAAGCGGTAACACACAAGCAATGCTGGATGGAGAAATAGATACATTTATTGAAGCTTATTTAAAATGGAAAATGGCAAAATCAAATTTATCAACAAAAACGAGGGATTATGACAACGCTAAAACATAACGATCCGGAAGTCTGGAATGCCATACAGGAAGAAGCAAAAAGGCAACAGGAAACAATTGATTTAATCGCATCAGAAAATATATGCAGCCTCGCCGTACAAGAAGCACAAGGTTCTCTTATGACCAACAAATACGCAGAGGGGTATGTTAACAAACGATGGTATGCCGGGTGTTCAAATGTAGATACCGTAGAACATTTGGCCGTTGAAAGGGCAAAAAAAATGTTTGGAGCAGAACATGCCAATGTGCAGCCAAACGCGGGTTCTCAGGCAAACATGGCGGTGTGTTTTGCAGTGCTAAAACCAGGAGACCGTGTGTTGGGGATGGATCTCTCCCACGGCGGACATTTAACGCACGGTTTTAAGAAGAATTTTTCGGGAATGATGTATGAAATAGCTCATTACGGCGTAAGCAGGGAAACAGGCTACATAGATTACGATGAATTGCGTACCATTGCACGTGCCAATAAACCAAAAATTATCATTGCCGGCGCCAGCGCATATCCGCGAATCCTCGACTTTAAGAAATTCAGAGAAATTTCAGATGAAGTAGGGGCTTATTTCATGGCAGATATAGCGCATATTGCAGGCCTGATTGTAGCTGACGCGCACCCGTCACCGGTGCCTTTTGCCGATTTTGTCACCACAACAACCCATAAAACATTGCGCGGGCCACGGGGCGGTCTCATTTTGTGCAAAGCTAAATATGCAAAACAGATTGACGCAATGGTATTTCCCGGTATTCAGGGCGGACCTTTTATGCACAGTATTGCAGCAAAGGCTGTAGCTTTTAAGGAAGCGATGTCTGAAGAATTTAAAAAATGTCAGCATCAAACAGTAAAAAACGCACAAGCAATGTCACAGGAATTTATAAAAAGAGGATTTAACATTGTTTCCGGAGGCACGGATAATCATTTATTCCTGGTTGATTTACGCAATAAGAACATTACCGGCAAAGAAGCTCAAATGTTACTTGAAACGGTTAATATCATCCTGAATAGAAATACCATTCCTTTTGATGAAAAAGGCGCAAGCGCAAACGAACCAAACGGCATCCGTATTGGCGCGCCAACAATCACTTCCCGCGGAATGAAGGAAAAGGAAGCAGTAAAAATTGCAGAGTCGATATGCAAAATTCTATCGCAGTCAAAAAACGAAAGTATAAAAAATGAAATCAAAAATACCGTGCGAGATTTATGCGCTGCCTATCCTTTGCACAAAGCAGGCGCATGCCAGGCTCCAAAATAGAAATTAATTACATCACGTGGGTCTTACACAATTATCTATACTAAAGGGCTGGATACTATCCAGCCCTATTTTTATGCATACATAAAAATGAAACCATTCTCACAATCAAAAAAGATAACTGTAATTGGAAACGGCGGCTGGGGAACAGCCTTAGCGATTTTGTTATACAAAAAAGGCAATGAAGTTATTCTTTGGGGGCATGATAAATCTTACACTGATTATTTACGAGAGAAGAGAGAAAACACAAAATATTTAAAAGGGATAACCATTCCGCAGGATATTGCCATTACCTCTGAAATTAACGGGAAGTTAATGGATGCGCAATTCATAATATCCGCAACTCCCACTCCTTATTTACGTTCCGTGCTTCTTAAATTCAAAGAGGTATACATTAATAAAATTCCCATTATTAGCATTACCAAAGGAATCGAAAACGAAACACTCATGAGGCCAAGCGAAATTATCCGGGATGTTTTAGGGAATGTGCCTATATCTTTACTTTTGGGTCCCAGCCATGCAGAGGAAGTTGCACATGGCTTGCCAACTACTATTGTTGCTTCTTCAAATGATTCAACTTTAGCGCATGCAGTGCAGGAACTTTTTACGACAGACAGATTCAGAGTGTACACAAATACCGATATAATTGGTGTAGAAATAGGGGCCGCGCTGAAAAATGTGATTGCTATCGCTGCAGGCATATGCGATGGATTAAATCTTGGAGACACCACGAAAGCCGCATTACTCACACGTGGTTTGGCAGAAATAAGCCGTCTTGGAACTGCAATGGGCGCACAAAAAGCAACTTTCTCCGGGCTTTCAGGATTGGGCGATTTAATAACTACCTGCATTAGCCCTTACGGGAGAAACAGAAGAGTCGGAGAACAAATTGGCAAAGGAAAAACTTTACAGGAAATACTAAGCAACATGGAACAAATTGCAGAAGGGGTGTGGACAACAAAATCCGTCATTAAACTCTCGAAAAAATACAATATAGAAATGCCAATTACTCAGGAAATTTATTCTGTGTTGTTTTTAAACAAAAAACCGATGGAGGCATTAAATAACTTAATGATGCGCACTCCCAAATCAGAAGTTGAAGAAATTTATTGAATAGAATCATATCGTTTTTTCCAGTACCCCTGTATACTCGCTCTATAGAAACAGAAAAATCCTGGTAAGTCAAAACACCTACCAGGATTTTTTCAGATTCTGTGATTGCTTATCTTCTTCTTGCTAATTCAAAATTAACCGTAGCAGCCTTTCCTGTCTCTACAGTAATCTCTTGCGACAATTCTTTAAGCTTTTCGTGCCATGTTTTTACCGTATACTTTCCTGGTGGCACACCTTCTATCGTATAGTTGCCATCTTTATCGGTCATACCAAAATACGGATTGGCAAGTGAAAGCACATATCCTGCCATTTCTGCATGAACATTACAAAGAAGGGGCGTTTCCCCTAAAACATCAAACGCTACCTCCTTGATAACTCCCGTTGGATAGGTTCCCAGATTAAACTGCAATGCAGCAGAAGGAGGAGAAAATACATTGTGACGTACAGCATCACTATTGGGGAAATCAACAACAGAACCTTTTTGTAATGCTACTACCCTCGGCACATACGTCAAATTAAGCTGATCAACGACCGCATGCTCGGAAGGAGGTGCAAAATTATTATCTCCCACTTTTTCTATAAAAACAACAACATTCTCGTTTGTTCTTTCCCTTTTACATGTTACTTTGCCCGTAATAGAACCCCCATTATCAATCTTTGGGATATTATTGACAACTCTCTTCAATTTTTGCTGCGCATCTTCCAATTTTTTCTGAGCCGCAGCCATTTCTTCAGCGCTCAATGCTTTCTTTTCTTCCTGTGCATATACTGCTCTCAGTGTTATGGGCATTGAAACCATAAATGACATTGCAAGAACACCAGAAACCAGAAATCTTTTCATAAGCCTTCCTTTTCCTCCATTGAAAAAATTTTCTTGAAATTACACGAGCTAACAAATGTTTTAACTTCTGTCAACATTTGTTAGCTCGTCATCACAATCGCTTTACCTTTAAAAATTACGCTTCAACTTTTATTAATTCACCATTTAAAAATTTCTTCATGAAATCATTCTCGTTACCGGCAGTGTATCCGGTTTTAACAGGATCCCAAACCCCTATTCCACCAATACCGCCATTCTCGGCTTTTGTAATCTTTACCAGCGTTTCTTTTGGCACAGTATTAATGCAGTGGTTGTCCGCCTCAAAACCAAAAACAAATTTCATACCGATTTTGGCCTTGTGGAAGAGACTATCCAGCTGATGCATCGGCATCGACCAATCTCTTGTAATACTCTGTTGCGAACCGTAACGGAAGCTGGACTGATACCCTGTTGGCGACAAAGCCCTTCCATCCGGTCTTGTTTCGTGCGCCTGCACCGTTCTATCAGACGAAATAAATGCAGAATGTTTCATCATGGTACAGTTATACGGATATGCCGGATTATACTTTGCCCTCAACATAAGCCTTGAAACCTTATAGAAAGGATCATTTGGTTTCCATCCTTCATACGGCCTGTCAGCGGGGTTAGCATCAACATAAACATAATCACCGTCTTCAATGCCTAAATCTCTCGCTGCCTGAGGGTGAATATGTATCTGATGCTCACCGACACCCGGCATTCTCTTGTCCATCCTGTATGGATCGCCAAAGTTGTTATTCCAGATAAAGTTCCAGTCAGTAACAGCCCATTGCGAATGTACGGTATGCCTTGACTTTGGAGTCACACAATAGAACTGATACCCTTTTTCCCACAAGAAATTCTTCGTTTTCTTTGTTTCTTCCCATGATTTTTTAATATTCCTGACAGTTCTTTCATCCCAATGCTCAGCATTCTCCGGAATACCATAATCATCCGGCCGGATATAAGGATTTGTGCTTACAATAGCGTTTGGCAAATATGGCGTAGCTTCCGGCCCTTCACGATGGACGATAAAGTTTTCACCATATTCAATAATTTCAGGTTCGTCATTGTACGCTTGCAACCTTCCTGTTGGGGTATAAAATGGCAAACTTTCGTGTATCTGTTCCCAGAATGGCTGCCTCGGATAAGTCCGGTATAACATCAATGCAACACCCGGCTCTCCATATTTCCCATTCAATATATCCTCACACGTATACCCTTTCATAGTTGAACTGCCATCAAGCAATCTGTTAATGTAAACGCTTGCTCTTCCTTCGAGGGCAAATTTCCAATTGTCCTCAAATCTCTTATCTTTCAGCAATTCTCCTAATTTTGAAGCCATACCGGCAATTATCTTCACATCATCCTTTGAGTCATACACAGGGGTTATACCCGTTTTTCCCCATATTTGAATAAAAGGATTTGAACAGGAAGTGGTAATCTCATATTCCTGGAATTCCACCCATGAATTTGCCGGGAATGCAAAGTCAGCATACTCTATTGAACCTGTCACCTCAATATCAGTAGACATAATTTGCTCGATATTCGGGTTCACATTTTTCAACATTTGGTATACGTGCTTCGCGTTATTAATTAAGTTAACGTTTGTAAACCACATAATCTTCGTAGGTGTAGGCATATGCGTCTTTCCGGTAAAGACTTTACGCCCGTATTTTGGAGTATTTACGATGAGTGGCCTTTCGCTGTGGTTCCAGTAGGCAACTTCTTCATCCAATGCGCGTCCTTTAATCTTTAAGTCCATTGCAGATGCATCCGGATTTAAGTTTGGATTAAATACATCCTCCGCTACCCATGCATAAAATCCAGGACCACTCCACTTCGCCGACTGGAAATTACCAGCCTTGTAATTACCGGCCCATGTATGAGAACCAGATCCAAATACACCTACATTGCCTGTCAACATTAATGGCAAATAATAGGAACGATTCATCAAGGTGGCATGGAAATAATGATTAACACCTTCACCGCAATGTATTGCAACAGGTTTTATTGTCGCAATATCCTTCGCCAGCATTTCTATCAGTTCTTTTGGAGAACTGGTCATTTCAACTACTGAATCTATATCATAATCCTTGAGATGTATTTTGTACATTTCAAGCAATGTCATGACCTCAATCTCTTTGCCATCAACCGTTTTCAGCTTAAACGAACCTTCCAGCGCAGGGTCTATGCCTTTTTTGATCAATGTATCACCAACATCATCCCTGGTAATCGCTTTTGGGCCATTTGTTTTTGAATCCCAGACTACAAAATCCCCGATAATCTCCCTTTGATCATCATGTAAACCATGAATATGATAGCTAGGACCCTCAGAAATATCCTGCAATTTATAGTTGGGAATAATATCTTTCGGAGATAACCTCTTTAAGGTATCAGTCCTTACCAGCAACGGGAAGTCGGTAAATTTTTTCACATAATCGGCATCATACCATTTATTATCGATAAGTATTTTTGTAACACCAAGGTAAAGAGCCGTATCGGTGTTATTTCGAATTGGAATCCAATAATCCGCCTTTTGGGACGATGGGCTATATTCCGGGGTAATTACAACGATTTTCCCTCCACGCTCTATTACCTGTGTAACCCAATGTGCCTCTGGCATTTTGTTTTCTATCAAATTTTTTCCCGTTTTAATAAGCAGCTTTGAGAACCGTATGTCATTCATATCGATATCTGAGGTCTGCAACCCGTGGGAAAACGGATGTCCGGGAGCCTGATCACCATGCCATGTATAATTCGACCAGTTCCTGCCACCTAATGCCTGATCGGGACTTACCCCTCTGTTGTGGGCATCAACAAGGGCAAGGCAATTGTTAAACCTGTACATGCCGTATTTTCCGATTACGCCCAAAAGACCCATGCCTCCGCGTCCCTTGAAAGTACGTGTGCCGGCTTCCTGCATCCTATCGACCATTTCTTTCGGGTATCCCTGGTCAATAAGCTTCTGAGCACCCTCAGGACCGCTATATTTTTTGGTAATATGGATAATTCCCTTTGCCGCATAGGTAAAGGCTTCATCCCACGAAGCTCTTAATAATTCATCATTACCCCTGTTATCAAACATATACCTTGTCTTGTTCTCTGGAGTCAGTTCTGGGAATCCATCGTCCGCCCACCTCTTCCACCCTTTTCTGATTAACGGGTATCTAAGCCTGTACGGACCATAAACTCTCCTATGGAACGTATAACCCTTCAAACACATCCTCGGGTTCCAGTTCCTTGATGCTTTATTCCCATACAAATCAGAATATCTTTGATGATCGTAATTTTGCTCAACCCTCATCATAACGTTGTTTCTCACAAATGCCCTGACTCTGCAGGCATGGGTATCATTAGGAGAACAACAATAGGTAAATGTACGATCATACTGATATTGGTTTCTGTAAACACTTTCCCATCTACGATCAGGATAGGCATCCAACGGATTTCCGACTTCGACTGCAGGTTTTAACAACCTGAACGCCATTGCCTTTTTGGCAAGAGTCAAGGTCGCTCCAGTTGCACCAGCTACCTGTAGGAAAGTCCTCCTTGTTAACTTCATATTTCCTACTCCTTTCTAAAAAACATACCGTAATACAAAATGTTATATACTATGATGAGAAATCGCTCTTCTCGATTTATACATTTCAACACATCGGTTACAAGCGCCATCTTCCGGGGACCAGTTGGGAAAATCCTGTCTGATATCCTGAACCGTTTCAACATCTTCTTCGAGATTTTCCACCCACTTGTAAGTCCGAAACTGGCACAAAGGACAAAGAGATCCTGGCAAAAGCAATTTTTTCCGCCTCATGTTTTCGGGAATTTTGTCATCAGCAATATCCAAAACTTTATGAACATCAGTCGCTAATTCCAATATCCTTCCATGAGTGAGATTTTCATCATTCCACAAAACCTCAAAAATCACTCTTTTCGCTTCTTCCGGAAACCCCATATAAAGAGCACAAAATTCTTTATACCTGCCTTCTTTGCTTCCAACAGCCTCTTTGCCATTCCTCAAAATGCGGCTATCAACATAAATATCCCAAAAAGTACTGTACCGTTCTGTTATAATGCTTTGCTCCATAGGATTTCCCCCCAGAAATTCGCTTTTATAACAAAACGTATCGCTCAACATGTCAAGAATATGCATTAGCTCGTGCCGTAAGAATTTCAGCAGGAAGCTCTGATCATGAAAACGTTCAGCTAATAACTTTAGCTTGATTCGTTTTTTTGCGATTTTTTGATTCAAATCTCTTACAAGGTCGGAACCCTCATCAAATTTGTTCTTTGCCCTTACAATTACTGCCCCGGTTACAAGTTTTTCCAATTCACTAAATTCACTGAAAGCCTTTTCAATCAAAGTAACAAAACCGAGCTTATTAAAGAAATCCCACTCAACCTTTCTGAATTGTTTTGGCCGTTCTTCAAGGGAAAATTCCTCGTAAATCGGATCTACGAGAAGGTGATATTCCTCGGAAAGTTTCATATTCCCTTGTTCTTCTTTCTGCCGGATCTCTTTGAACACAACATCTTCAATTAAACCTGGCTCAAACTCAAGGTGCACCATTAGTTATCTCCCGTCCCATCAACAGAACCGGAACACGACAAACATTCATCAGGCACTCCTGCAACGGCATCCTGGTTCAGATCGGACTCTTTAAACATTTCGGTCTGCACTCCCAAAAGCTCCATTTCCAACTTCATAAATTCCTTTGTTACTTCAGACAGGGCAAAATAAAAACCTTCCACAGACCTTCTTCCGAAAAGAAGGGCAAAAAGAGGCACCCATTTCCCTGCATGTTCTCTTAAAAATTTTTTCTGGGCATCCAGACAAATTTCAACCTCTTCCTTTCCATGATTTTCTAACGCATATGCCTGTTTATAAAGGAGAAACTGCATAAATTCCAACTCTACACTCACATGATCGCACCGCTCTTTTTCTTCCTCAGAAATATCCAGGCCAAATGCCTTATAAAACCCCTGAATGTCTGCCAAATCCTGAACTTGCTGGAAAACATGAGCAGCGCCATATTGTCCTTCATATAGTGGACATTCTTTTGATATGGTATGCCCGACTATACGATTATATATACTCTGTAATTTTTCCACATCAGCATTGCAATAGAGTTCCTGCAAGTTTTTCAAAGATTTTACCATTGCCGACAAAGAATCACTTTCCCCATAGCACCCTTCTATCGTATCCACCAGCTCCGTAAAATCTTCCCCTTTTAACAAGGAGAGTTTTTCTTCTTCAGGAAATAGATAACAAGCAGATAAAACCTGATATACCGCGCTTCGCGCCAGCAAACACTCGATTTCTGCCATGTGTTCATTTTCCTGAAGACCACTATTCTTAACAACCATAAAATTCCCCAAAATTAAATTGAGTTAGAATGCTTATCAGGCCTTACATGAACCGGTTCTTCAATGGTAGTCCTTACAACTTCTTTTCCATCTGCATCAAACCCGATCACCGTATCGTTGTACATTTCAAACTTTTTGCCATGAATTGTCGTTTCATAGACCTTCGGACCTTCTTCAATCTTATATTCAAAAATTATGGTCTGCGCCATCCTAAACAATGACATAACCGCCAGCAATTCCCTGGAAGGCACCATAAACTTTTCAATAGCTTCATCTACACCTGGACCAAACATCTGCCTCAAATATGCCCTTGGAGCCCATCTTGGCGGAATATAATAGATATTCGGCTCTGTTCCGAATTGCGGATACAGTGGCAATGCAATTTTATGATGTCTTACTAACCAGGTAATAGGATTTTTCGGATTATCGTCAAGGAAACCCTGCAAGCGAATCTGGCCAACGCAAGCAGACATACATCTTGTTTCCATCGGTTTTCCTTCAGTAAGAGGATCGCGTCCCTCTATCCTGGGATAACAGGCAATACATTTTTCGCTCACCCTCGTCAAACCCCTATACATCGGTTTCTTATAAGGACACTGCTCTACACACTTCCTGTATCCACGACACCTCTTTTGATCTATCAGCACGATCCCATCTTCTTTTCTCTTGTAAATCGCTTTTCTCGGACAGGCCGCCAAACATCCGGGATAAGTACAGTGATTACATATCCTCTGAATATAAAAAAACCAACGACTATGCTCAGGCAACGTTGAATACTCACCCGGCTGGTTGCTGCTCTTTGCCGTATCTTCTCCAAAATTCGGCGATCTCCATTCTTTGTCTTCAGGAATATATCCTACCGCCCACTGATTAATATTTTTCTTTTTTGCCGCCTCAAAAATTGTGTCCCCTTCATATGTGCCATAAGGCGCCCCTGTGCCATAAGGAGAAGCTTCTTTATCCTTATCATCTGTATACCAAACGTTATCGGGGTTATCTATCAACCTTAACGTCTTAACATCCCATGACTGGGGATACCCACCATAAGGCTTTGTCTCGACGTTATTCCACCACATGAATTCCTGCCCCTTATTGAAAGTCCAGGTACTTTTACATGCCATAGTACAGGTTTGACATGCAATACACCTGTTAATATTAAACACGGCAGCAAATTGATGCTTCGGCCTGGATTCAAAATAGGGATATTCCATACGTCTCCCTAAATGCCAGTTATGTACAAGTGTCATCTTTAAACTCTCCTTTCAATCAACAACACAACCTGATATTTTCTAAAATTTATTTATTGCCATGCAATTCTTTCCAATGCCAACGGATGCCATTGGGTAGAGATGTTCTTTTGGCCGTTTCTATCTTCTTTATCACCATTCCAGACAGCCATATTGAAATAAGTGCTTTCTCCGGGCACAAACTGAACATCAAGCGGATCATTAGAATTCAATAACCGGTAAAAGATAACCGTCCATTTACTATTTTCGTATTTACTGCATGCGTTTACATCCTGATGATCCTGGGAAGTTAATGTGCCAAATCCTTCCGCATTTAAATCTTCAACTGTCCTGCCCCGATTAGGCATAGAAAGCAAATTATGCGCAGAAACTCCTCCGGCTAAAACTGCCGCACTCTGCATCAGCCCTTTGTGATAGTTTACGCTGTGCGGATTCGTGCTAAAGTCGTCATGCATATTAGGATATCGAACAGGACATTCTTCAATACCTCCGCTTGCAACCATATCTGCTTCCCAATCCGCCTTCCAATGCCATAAATTTACCGGTTTTTGCCTGTCACCCATTCGAGGACTAAATTTTTCATCAGTGCTGACCACTACCTTTCCCAGAGGAAACATAAGGGCAACCCCATCCCTAAACTCCTGAGTGGCAATTGCCTGCGCATTTTTTGTCGCATCGTCCCATGATACTTGAAAATAAATTGCAGTCCCATCGTGAACAGCCTTTACTTCTGCGGCATTTACAGAGCCTCCTCCATTGGGAAATGCTTTGTCTTGCTTCTGCAATTTCACCTGAACCCCTTCCGCATCCTTAAGCGCTTTCTCTAAAGAACACACCGTAACATCCTTCGGGCAATCAAACTCCACAAATTTTACATTTAATACCTCTTTGGTAGGCGTAAATTCTTCTTCCGCCATACCTTTCACCCCCTCTGCCTCCTCAGCAACACAGAGTGTTGCGCTCAAAAACAAACATCCTAGGAGGGCTACTCCATAACTTCTCAATAAGCGATAAAACTTTTTCATCCCTCTCCTCCCTTAAAAACTTTTATCAAATCAAAGATAATACAATCTTTCTGTGAAAACATAGGATTTCCATCATCCTAAAAACCATGAAAAATTAAACGTAGTACCAACCTCCTTCCTAACTATCACAGCAAAACATCACCTAAAAATTTCATAACTCAGATAATTAATAACCTATTCAAAAACATGAACAGACGAAGCATGTCCTTCTCTGTGATATACCTTATTTATCTTCGTACAATAAATGGATAGAAAGGCAAAAGTGCAAACTTCATACCCTTTAGAACAAACCTTACCTTATTAAAAAAACACTTCATTACTTATTTCAGCACGATATGATACAAAAACTACCTTTCTTTATTAAAGAATTCTTAGCATGCCAATACATTTCTATTTTGAAATATATAGTTCAATACTGAATAATTAAAAAAATCAATACTTAAATAATTTTGCCTGCAAATAACTATCATTACATTTTCAATATTACCATACAACAAAAATAATTCCAGACAAATACTCTACTTATTAATACTGCCACAAACAACGAAATATATAGGTTAATACTATAGATAAAACGCAATATTTCATGTGTATATTCAAAAACTGTGTCGTTTTTCCGTAATTGGTGAGATCGTAACGCATGAAAATGAACAGTACAAATTGCCGTATTCTCTATATACAGTCCAATTTGTATGATTTAATATGTTTCAGAGACGAGATATTTTGTGTAAAAGATTTTATATTGTGTTGTAATGGGAATCATCAGGATAATTAACTTACAACAAATAGCTGTTGATTATTTTCCTCGTATTTAATGCTTTCTTATACATGATCCGTCAAAGGAAAATAAGAGCACAAACTGAAGATACACGACCTGCAAGCGTATGGAAGGGAATTTCACAAAAGTATTACAACAAAACACCTCAATGGATATGGGATAAATCTTTCCCCATATACTGAGATTTCACTTCATTTACTATTTCTTCCGTAATTTCCCTATGACCGTTTTCCTGTGCATATTTCTCTATTCTTTTCCTTACTATGCCCCTAATAAAAGAAGGAATACGCTCGGTTTGTTCATGTGCCTCATTTGACCAAATTAAAGGCACATGCTCTACAGAAGAATCTTCTTCACCACATTCCTCTCCTTCCGGGACAACCTTATTTGATGCAACAGTCCCTGCAACACCTTCTTCATATTGATAATTACCCCGCTCATTCACATTATCAGTTTTCTTTCCCGACGAGACACCGGAATGCACGGGATTTTCCATAGTAACCCTTATATTGCCTCCGGTTAACATAATATTGCAAGGAGCCAGTCTCAATAAATTTTCAGTTGTGCTTCCCAAATCCAAACTATTTGTATTGTGTATGCCTGTTCTCCCCACAATCAACAATGAAGATGGATAATTTTTTAAGTATCGCAATATCTGATCAAACGGCTTTCCATCCAGCAATATCGATGAAATTTCAACACCTTCCCTTTTTGCAATATTACAAGCGCTATCAAGATGATTCTGGTAGATTTTTGCGAGTCCTTTATCTATTATTTCCTCATGAAGAGTTTCCTGTTCCTTAAACCTGAATATTTTTCCGGCTTCTTCGGAAAGCACCTTTGCAATACTTCCAAAAGCAACTCTATGATAATGAGGATCATATATAGATACTGCATCAAGTTTCATATTAAACGATCTGGAAAATGAAATCGCAGATTTTACTCCTGCCAAGGATTGCATACTTCCATCAACCGCAACTACTATTTTCCCTCCAAAACCGTTTCGCTTTACTATCAATACATCCGTTTTTATGCGCCTGACAACACGCTCACAAACACTGCCAATCAGATTTTCGTTAACAGCAGCAAGCCCCAACGCGCCAATTATTACTAAATCATAACCTCCCCGCCGGACTTCTCTAATTATCTCATAATAATTTTTCCCCTCTAATAAAATCTCATTATGAGGCACATTCGCATTTTTACATTTCTCTTTAAAAACATCAAGGTATGACTCAGAAATCATTTTTAAACCTTGATTAATAAGCGAAGCATGCAAGTTGCGCTGTCTTTGCAATTCCTTTTCATCCTGGTATTTCTCAGGCAATCCTTCTTCCATATCACGAAATCTTTTCTGGTGCAATGTTGCATCATAAACATGACACCCGACAAGCTGTGAACCGAATTTCGTCGAAATTGCAATTCCAAGATCGATACAATAATTTGAATATTTCGAATTATCTATCGGTATTAATATTTTTTTATACATAACTATACTTTTTACAAATACAAATCCACATGATCAAAATCTAAATTGATTCACTTTTCAATTTCTTCCACTCACTGATTGCTCCTCCGGCCAAAGCCACGGTGATTACCGCAATAAATAGCCACCGGAGCGCAGATTTAAAATTGGCAGATTTTTTTCCCTCGACTACCGCCTCCTTCTCTGCCACAACCTCTTTTGCCGCTTCTTCAACGGAAAGTCCCTTAATATAACTTACCATCTCTGTAATTCTTGCTTCTGTAAAAATATTCCCCCATGGAGGGCAAAGATTCGACTTGCCAACCGAAGCGGCTCCACCGGTGATTGACTGCGTTAAATCCGCTTCTGACCTGGTTGCCATATATGCCGCATCTTTAAAATTCCTGGGTTTTGGATTCAAATCTATCGTATAAAACGTACCTCTTCCGTCACCTTCTTTTCCATGACATGGAGAGCAATAATATTCAAACGATGCCTTTGCCGAAATCATAAATTCAGAATCTCTGGGAGAGGTTACCAATTCTTTCGCAAAACAAACACCTGCCGCTACATTCAAAACAAATAGCGGAACGAATAAAAACTTTCCTTTTGAAGACAAAAAATGACTCATTGTTAATTTCCCTCTTTTCCCTTGACGTGATCAACCAAGAACCCAACCAACATCTTAATATCCTGATCAGAAAAACCATAATTCGGTTCTATCGCCCTAGGATTTACCGCCGTCGGATTTTTCAGATGATGAAACATATACGCCGGCTGTAACCGATCACCGACGGTTCCAAGGTTTGGTCCCACCACACCGCCACCCTTCACACCGTCAGCATGACAAGCGTTACATCCCTTGCTATAAAACAAATTTTTACCTGCCTCGACTATTTCCGCAGTTGGTTTTTCATTCACAAAAACATCTGAAGGAAGTTGCTTATTTAACAGATACTTTTCCATAAATCCTGTTGCTAAAGAAGCATCATCTTCCGACAGATTAAACTTCGGCATCTGCTGGCTCAGCGGACGAATAATATCCGGAGCCTTTAAAAATTCCTTTTCCCAGTCCATCTTCATCTTAGTGCCAGCTTCAGTTAGGTTTGGCGCATACGTTCCGCCCTTTTTCCGGATAGTATGGCAAGTTAAGCATCTGATATCATACAAAACCTTTTCAAATCCTTCCAATCCCTCTCTCTTGTTTTCAACAACAGGCATTAACTCGCTGAGGCCCTTGATATCGTGACAAACAAAACAACGCGCTTTCTCTATTATAGTCTTACCTTTAAAAATAAGCGCATTATCCCCCTTAATGCTATCATACTCTGCCTTTGTTAAAACTTTTACTTCCTCAACTGGTTTCTGGGCAGCACCTTCTTCCTCTCCATCTTCTTCCTCCGGCATAAACTGAGTATCACGCATGATGTACTCGGCTAATCCACGTATCTCCTCATCAGAAAATCTGAACTGCGCCATCATCGTATCGGGAAAATGCTTCTTTGTATTAGTAAGCCAGCCATGCAGCCAGTCTCTATTAATCTTGGTAACTATTTTCCCAAGATCAGGTCCTACACCAACATTTCCGCCAAGTCCTTTGATAGGATGACATATGGTACAACGAGCGCGACTCCAAACACCTTTACCCATCTGAAATACCTGGTCCATGTTGTCATATTCTTCATCCGTCATATCGTCTTCACGTTTTAACAGATAATTATCCCACTTGACTTTTGTCCCTTCTTCCGCAATGCTGCCTAAATATGCTATAACAGCTTTAATTTCATCAAATTCTAACCCCAGATCAGGCATTTTGGCATTTGGAACAACCGATTTAGGATCGGCTATCCATCTGGAAATCCACTCTACATTCGCTTTATGTATGACATTCGTGAGTATAGGCCCGTTTTTCACCCTTCTATAGGGATCTTCCAGTTCAAACGGAAGAACAGACCAATCTTCAGGTATCTGGTATTTTTTATCAATCTCCAGATACATTGAATCTATAGTTCTTTCTTGCGCTGCAACTCCTCTGTAATTGGCAATAGATACAAAACATACCATTGCTGCCAATAATATTAATTTAGTATGTAGCCTCGATAGTAACTTTAACTGCATAAAAGCTCCTTGATATTATTCTTGATCTTCTTCTAACTTAGGAGGAAACCTTCTCAACCGAGCAAGGAACCAGAGCTCTACACTCGCCCCCATAACCACCGCAATTAATACATAGACAAATACTGTTTTAGGCATTGGCTTCTCGAGCAATATATAATACCACGCCGATATGGATTTCTGGCCACCCGCATCACTATTCGAACCATCCCATGCAGCAAAAGCGATTGGTATTAACTTGCCAATTTCAAACTGTATATCTTTTTTTTCATCTTCCGTTTTTAAAGCCCGTTTAAACACCACCTTCCAGCGTCCATTGACATATACTCCTCCACCCGTAACATCCTGCCCTTCCGGCGGCTGTACTGAAATTTTCTTAAACCCCTTGGCATTTAATTCCATAATACTGCCCGGTTCACTTCCCGGCGCTTCCGCCACAGAACCAAAACCCTCGTTCCAATATGCTTTCCATTGCCACAGATTTACGATACCGCCGGAATCTCCCATCCCGAAATAAGGCTTTTTTAAGGAGTCCGGGATCTTTGCAGGAAATTGCAACGAAACAGCGTCTCTGAAGATATCCTCTTGCCTATTTGTCCTATCGTCCCATTCGACAAGGAAAGCAATTTCATCATCATTATACAATCCCCTGATCATAACCGAATCAACGGAAGGCTCCCATAATCGCGGATGCGCAATTATCTGCCCCGCCAATGGAATTTCCATGGGGGTTACCTGTCCCCATGCTTCGTCTGCCGGATTACCAGGCATTTCTCCACTTTCCAAAAGCTTTACCTTTACAACAACATCGGAAGCCATTTTTTTTGAAATACTCTCAACATAATGGGCTAAACTCCACCGTTCTTCATCGGTCAGCTTATCTTTATAAGAACCCATCGGGGTCTCATTAAAACCTGTAGAGATCGTCCGATAAATATCCCCTGCTGTATTTCCCCCTTTAAAATTCCACGATTGCGTTAAATCTCTGGCGCGATATGGCATATTCCACTGTGTCTGCATAGCAACGGTAAGAGGACCGTTCCCTCTTCCATCTTCTCCATGACAGTTATAACATTTCATTTCTTTAAATAACTCACGCCCTTTTTCGATACTCTCCTGGGTAGCAACAACATTTCCAACACTTAAAACCTCCGGTGAAGTATCCTTCTTGAATTGCTCATTAAACGTCTTCAGGTAATAAACCACCTGCCATCTTTCCGTTTCACTTATGGTATTCCAGAACGGCATAGCTGTACCCTCTATGCCGCTTGTAATTATGCGAAAAAGATCCTCATCCGTCGGGACTGAACCAAAAGGAGTAGACCTTACTTTAAACTCATTGCGGGTGAAGTTTCGAGGCTTCGGAAACATCGTTTTAGCGGCAGGCCCATTCCCGCCGCCGGTGATGCCGTGACAATACCAGCACCTCTTTTCATAAACCTTTTTCCCGTCTGCAACCGCATTTTGGTTTTCCGGCAATTTCTGAGGCACCTCATGTTTGTAAGTTCTGAACATGTGAGAAGCTTGAGCATTTACCGCTTCTATCTTGTAAAACGCTACAACACTGAAAACTATCAAGCCAAAATTAACTACTTTGTTTTTAAACAGTTTTATCATTGTATTCACTAGCTCTTCATTAAAATTAACATTATCTCAAAACTTTTTAACCCGACTAAGTAAACACCCAAAACAAAAAGCTTTATTCCGCTTTTTCTCTTTGCCGCGGCATCACGCCTGCGGTGTCATATTCCCCCATAATAATTTTCCACATTTGCTCGTCTTCCAAATCACCATCCCATGCGGGCATTGCGGAATCCCACGGAGTTGATTCAGAGGGAAGGCCTGGCCCCCCTTCCTTAATTCTCCAAAAGAGATAGTTATCAACTACTGTCGCAATTGTACCAGGGTCCTGAAAATTAATAGGTCTCAGCCGGAATGAATTTGCAAACGGCCCGTTGCCATCTGCTTTTGATCCATGGCAAGGACGACAATATGTCTGAAAAAGCACCTTTCCTTCCTCGATACACTTCCTTTGAATATCCGCATCTTTCTCTCTGAACGGGTTTTCCATTTTCTCATATTTTTGCGGCAACGTAGGATGCTGTATTCTCAATTCAACTGGCGAAGCGGCTCCTGGCAATGAATAAGAATAAACAAACCATCCCACAACAAGCGGAAAGGCTATAAAAAATATTTTCTGTAAAAAGAACTTAAGAAACGTACCTTGGCCAGGCAACAAAAATCCCAAAAAATCAACAAATTTCTGATTACTCGTTGTGGCATATACCAGCCCTGCCAAAATTCCCATAATCATATACCACATCATCAGCGTGCTTGGAGTCGGCATAGGATGCCCCTTGCCCATAAGCACCTGAAAGACCACCGGAGATACATATTTTAAGAAGAAAAACAAAAATATGACTGCCGCAACAACCCAAAACATTAAATATTGACTTCGCTTATTCCCCATCAATAAATACTCCTAACAATAACCATCGCCCAAACCATCCTCATCAAGATCTACTTTAAGCTCCTCAAATATGCAATTACCGCATAAAACTGACGCACACTTAATAATTCACTAATATTCCCAGGCATAATTGATACTTCCTGTTTTTTCATATCTTCAATCTCAGCCTTAGGAATAACTACTTCTTCCATGGAACCGCTCTCCTCTACTATCAGCGTAAGCTCTTGTTCCGTATCACTCTTTATTAATCCGTTGTACGGTATACCATCCACCGTCACCACAAATACGGTCTCATAACCCTTTACTATAACCGTGCTTGGAGTCAAAATTGATTCAACAAAATATTCAGGAGTCTGAATTGCCCCAATACCGGTAAGTTCCGGCCCAACTTTCTTACCCTTGCCGCTTACCATATGACATTTACCACAGGTCACATTAAGCGATTCATCAAAAAATACCTGCTCACCCTCTTCAGCAGTTACTTCCATAGGAGAAACCCAAGGTTTTACTTTTGTCTTAGAGGCTTCCGGTATCTTATCTTTGAATTTCATAATGGCATCAATATCCGGCTCTCCGCCTAAAGTCTGCAAATATGCAATAACAGCAAGTATTTTCTCACGCGATAACATAATAGGCGGATCAAAAACCTTTGGCATAATCTTATCATACCCGTCTACCACATACTTGTCTGGCTCCACGATAGACTCGATCATATAATCCAAACCGCTGGACATACCAAGCTTTTTTGCTCTTTCCTCAGCCCTTTCCGCCAAACCTTCCTGATCCGGCCCCCTTGTCGCACTACCACTGGAACCAATTTTATGACAGGTACTACACTGCCCATCTCCCCAGAAAATTTGCTCTCCAGCCTCAGGAGTAACACCACCCGCAGTCTCCCCTCCGCCAGTGCCGGACAGGCCTGTCACATAGACGGTGATGTACATATAAAACCCTATGACAGCAACTCCAAATGCCACAATTTTTAACATCGTCTTATTCATAAGCCTTCTTTTGCCTTCTTATTACCACCATGATCTTAGAAATTTATCAACACAGTCATTATTCATCATAATGAGTCACCTACCAAGGCAATTAAGCATAAACAGATTATCCCCAAATCCATCCCACATCATTATTCTGCCTCGGTTTTTACTTTTTTATCTCCAAGGTTAGCCAGCCAGAACACGAATGCCACCAAACCAAGGAACAACGCCACGATCAAACCGACAACCCTTCCCATAAATGAAAGTGTCGGAGTATATGCCCACTGTGATGTATCCTGCAACAAACCATATACGTGCCAATCCATACGCAGACCGGAACGGATGAATCCCATAAGACCCATTAAAATGACAATAACGATACAAAGCAGCAACAGCGCATACTGCGACCTCACAGGCATCTTGCCCCATGTAATCTCTCCAACCACCTTAGCCTTGCGGAACATGAAGATATCAATAACAGCATTCATGATCAAACAACTCATCACAATTGACACCTGGGTTACCGATAAATATCTCAGTACCAAATTCGCTTTCTGCATGACCTGGAAACCGTAGTACCAGAAATACAGCACAGCAATACATGTCGTAACCCCAAACAAAATAAACTGGCCCAACTTGCCTTTATTTTTAAAAGTCAGGAAGACAGCAAGGCAAACTACCAATGATTGAATGTATAAAGCAAAAATCAACGGCGTTACGTACCCTTTAATCTGTGCGTCCAACTCGACAAAATTCAGCGAAATAGCATAGGAAACAAGCATCATCAAACAGAAACCCAAACCTGACAAAACACCGATTTTCCCAACTTTTCCCTGCTCTGAAAATGCCACCATTGTCCCCTTATTACTTCTTCTGTAAATCAGAAAGGAAAAGAACGTAGACAAAATAATAAGGTTCACCACAGCATTCTTAGCCGCCATAACACCAAAATATTTTGAGAATGGATGATACTGTTCGCCAATCATCGCCCTTTCTTCACCGCTTAACGGCAAGTTGTGAGGGGTAAGCCACACGGCAAAGCACATAAAAATAATCACATTAAGGTATTTGATATAGCCCGTGTACCGTTCAGACCCCTTAATCCTTCCCATGCCTAACCACAGGTAATAATTGGCTCCTATGAACAACATGCCGATCAAAATCGCCTGAATGATAAATGTCCAGGAAAACGCTCCTCCCATCATGATATTTCCCATAACCGGACTTGCGCTATAAATTTCCCTGCCCAGCCAATATCCGGCAAAAGGCAAAGGAATCAACGCTCCGATGCCTATGAAATTTCCAACGTAACCCATCCAATCATAGTGAGCCTTTTCCTCTTTTGTTTTTGCGCCTAAAAATTTCACCGCTGCGTATGCGCCAACGATAAATCCTCCAAAACACACATTAGCAATCAATCGATGAATATTAACCGGCATCCACAGTTCGTTATAAAATGCCTCACTCAAACTCAGCAACCTCCCGGTTTTCATACTAACGCCCGAAGGCCCCATCATGTATGTTGCCCATGAGTTTGTAAGGAACATTAGCCCGGTGCCAAAGAGATTCAGCAGAACACCCAAAGAGATATGAAACCACTTTTTTGCCGAAGTACCTTTTAAAATATCCCAGGAATAATAATAGCCATACAGCGTAAATGCTTCGCCAAAAAACATAAGCGCATAGACGTACATCGTAGGGGCAAATACATTAGTCATATGACCCATAAATTCAGGATATAACCCAAACAGGCTGAAGGCAAGCAACCCACCGAGCGACGCGGTTGTCGCAAATGCGGCAGACAGCAGTTTGGTAAATTCCTTTGCCATTTTATCATACTTTATATCGCCGCCCTTAAAACCAACAATCTCAACGATAACCGCAAATATTGGAACACCTAGCACAAATGCAGCAAACATCAGATGTAATTCAGACACGATCCACACAATAACGCGCGAATCCAATCCAAAAAACGCGCGATATTGAACCGGCTCCAGCTCTCCCTCCTCCTCTTCTTCTGCTTTGGCCTCTCCTTCAGCTCCAGCCGCAGATGTTCCCTCTGCTGTCTGTTGCTGCTCTCCGGAAGCAGCGCCTTCCTCAAATGCAGGCAACTCAACACCGGCTTCTTCAGCATGCACGGCAGTCAGCAAGACTCCCTTTTGTAAGGAAAGAGAAAGTACCGCACTTAATGCAATAACCAACAACATTACAAAAATGCTTTTTTGTTTTATAAACTTTAAAAATAACTTATAATTATTCATTATATGGCACGCCTTTTCACAAGTAAGTTACACAAACCATAAAAATCATCACACTTATTTTTTCTGATACGCAAAATCTGCAACTACTTCTCCACCGGCAGCAACAGCGACTTCTGCTGTTTTCTTCCCCAGTTTCTCCTGCCACACTGATATCTCATATTTACCTACTGGAACATTATCGATTTTAAACTTACCATCCGCATCAGTCACCGCAAAATAAGGATTCCCCTTCACTACGAGGTAAGAATTCATCCACTTATGAACGTCGCAGGTTATTTTCACCATTTCCGGCATATCAAACTTCTTTACCATCTTACCGTTCCCGGAAACACCTTCATTAAAAGCAGGGTTTCTGATCGACCATGAATGGAGATTGTGCATGATGTTATCGCTATTTAATAAGTTCACTTCAGTGCCCGCACATACCGCAACAACATGAGGTGCAAACACACATTCTTTCTGATCAAGCGTCACCGGGGTAGTATCCATTGCCTTTCCGGCCTCAATTTTATCCAATGACACCACCGCATACCTTATACCCGCATTTCCAGAATTAATCACCAACTCTTCAGATGCCTTTTGACCATGACCACATACCTGCTCATCTTTATCGATCTTCAACATCTTCGCGGCAGGCGCACCACCATCAAGCTTCACCGTACCTACGATTGACCCACCGTCTTTCACTTCAATCACGTTATACACCGGGGCCTTTCCCGCTGCCATCACCGTTTGATCAATACATACCAAACTTAGCACGAGACCGCCCATTAAGCCAATAAAGTTCAAGCTTTTCATCACACCCTCCATACTTCCGTATCTGAAATTATACGAACAAAAGTTATTTTTATTTAACGTACTCTATCAAAATACCGGCCAAGACAAAACAGTCGGCTATAATACTTGCATGAAATTGAATTGTCAACCAGAAACTTACTGCCAGTGCATTAAAAAGATTTTTCCCCGCAAAAAAAATTTACGCCAGACATTAGCCCTTAACAATACTCATTCCTTTTTTAAAAAAAATGTGAAATTTTTAAAATAATTTGCGTAACTAGTGAAATTTCAAATTCTTAATTTTCCTCTAACTGAAAAAAAATCCTTCCTAACAAAAAAATATAAATTTCATAACTGAAACAATACTTTCACTTTTGTTTCAGTTTTAGAATGCAAAATTTTCCGTATTGATGATGAAAAAAATTTTTTAACTTGCACCTTATTAATTTAACGTTCTTTTTAAAACTTCAATGTCTCTCGGTTTAACTGTTTTTCCCGAATCGACAATAACATCGGGCTCCATCTTAAACCTCCTTACCCATGTTGTTTCCGATTGAGACTTCCAGTACAATTTATATTCGCCGGGAGATACGTTCATAAAATGATAATAACCATCATCATTAGTGACCGTTTCAAGTTCCAAAGCGCCCTCTACAAGTCGATATTCCCTTAATAACAAACCACTCTTTTCAAGCCTGCGCAATTGTACCAGACAACCCTTCATGGGTTTTCCGCTTTTTAATATCCGTCCCTCAACACTGCCAAGATTCGGATCTTGTAATGCCGTTATTTCTTCAACTGTTTCGGCAACCGCAGAAACTTCCGCGTCCGGCAAGTTATCATCTTTATTCCCGGCTACCTGAAATGTTTTATCCTCCGGCATGCGCTCTGTCCTGCTATCGCCGCGTTTTTCAGAATCACCAAATTCATTTGCATCGGAAACATCATCTTCTTTAACTCCGATGTCTTTTTCCTTCAATGTCTCTTTTGTTTTAAATCTATAATATTTCTTTGAATCTGCTTTGTCTGTAATATCAGTCCTTAATTCCCCTGCCAACGCAGCCGATTCTTCTTTTTGTATATTCCCCGCCTGATTTTGGGTACTATATTCGCGTTGCCGCCTTTTTTCATCATCTTTATTGACCGTTTCCGGCATATTGGAACTGCCTGTTTTTTCAACCGGCAACGACTCGCCATCGCCATTCTCCTTGAATGACATCTGTACAGAAGATATCGCAAAGGCAGGTATCAATATAATGATTTCGTCTTTTTTTATCTCCTTTACTTTACACTCCAGAGTTATTTCCTCCGCATCCAGAAAAATTACATCAGAAAAATAGTCATTTTGTGAAAACTGCATATTTAAAGACTTCATAGCTCTTTTCGGTATTTCCAAACTCACATATTCATCCGTAGCGCCTAATACCTTAAAATCGATTTTTTTACCGGAATCTTTCAATACGATTACATCTCCGCCGGCTGCAGAGAAAAAACTCGTACTCAAAAACAAAACCATTACATATACATACAATCTCATCATTTAATAAAAATTCCTCGCACAACGTAAATATTTACGAAAAATATCATGCTTAACAAAAGCTTTGCATTCTTTTGCCAATTGCTCTATTATCAAGCGCCGAAAGGATTTATTTAACCAGTCGCATTAGTTTATCATTCATTGATTGTATATCAAATAAAAAAAGGGACATCACAAGAACGATGTGATGTCCCTTTTCCAATACATTTCTAAAAGATTACGTAATCTTTTTACTTTTTTCTTACTTTCACTACTGTTTTTGCCGTGCCTTTTACCCCTTCTGCCGCAAATGTTATCTTTGCATTACCTTTCTTATCCTTGGCAGTGATAGTAAACTTTGCTTCTCCATTTGTATCTGTTTCAACACTTTCCGGCGACACATCTACCCTCTTTTTGCCTGCGTTACTCAATGATGCCGTAACTTTCACACCTTCCGCCGCGTAATCCTCATCCCCTGTTACCGTTACTGTCACTTCATCGCTTTCCCCGAACAACAGTGTTATTTTCGCATCAGAAACAGCTATCAATTCTGCTTCACACGAACCGGGCACAGGCGTTGCCGTTGGCGTGGGTGATGCTGCTGCTCCTGCAATCAATGAAGCGGTCGTTGTATAAATATAATCACCTTTATTTGTGCTATTTCCGTCTGCTTCATTTCCTGCGGCATAAAATGTGACAGGATCGTCTGCCGCACTGGAAGGAGCTCTCCACACTACAGACCAGCTTGAATCATTGGACCCGCTTGAAGTATGCGAAATATAATCTCCCTCACTTGTTTGCGTCTTATTATCAACATTGTTAAAAAGCCCGACGTGCTCATTATTTGCATCGAGGGCAGAAAGCTGAAACCCATGCTTTACACCGCTTGAATTAGTAAATGATACGGTAATAGTTACTTCTTCTCCCGGAGTATAGGTGCTTGGCGCGGTAATAGAAAACCCGGCGCTTCCGGAATTTACATCAAAAGAATTATGACATAATGTCGCACAGGTAGACCCATTATCTGCGGGAGAACCCGTATTACCGTCCGGCGGACCTGCAGAATATGAGTATGCAACATTCACCCCGACACCCATCGTCAACAATAGAGTAACAATACATGATGCCATCTTAAAAAGGTTTTTCATACAAGTACCTCCTTCTAAGAAAAAACTTCACCGGAAAAGGAAACTATACAATAAAATTTTAATTAAACCGCAGCTATATTCCGGAAATAAAATACAGCGCCATTATATGAAATTCAATGTTTCATGTCAACTAATTATATCTTGACAATAATTTTTATTTAAAAACGATAAAGAGAAAGACATCTACCCTACACCTCCGACAATACCCCGCGAACAACCCGCCTCTCCATAATAAAAACTATTCAAAGGGAAACATGCCTGAATTCCATCATGGTATCAGATGATGCCGTATTCAAATCATTTTCACAAAATGATTTGATTGAGTTATTGGATTTTTGATATAAAATAATTACCTATGAAAAATCTTGATCCAATTTCTCATGTAATGACCGCAAATTTACTCACCGTCACTATTGACCAAAAACTGAGCGTTGTGCGTAAATTGATGGCAGAAAATCAAATCCATCACATCCCGGTGGTAAATGACCGAAAACTCACAGGACTTATCAGCGCAACCGATATGTTAAAATTAAATATCGCATCCGCGGAAACAAACAATAAATCCATTGATGAACTAATTGACCAGCAGTATACTGTAGAGCAAGTCATGCAGAAAAATCTGGTTACCATTAATATTAAGGACTCGGTGCGAAAAGCCGCGTATCTTCTGAGTAATGGACTATTTCACTCGCTTCCTGTAATTGATGACGACCGCAATCTTATCGGAATAATTACCAGTACGGATCTGATCAGGTACCTGGCAAAATCATACTAAATATTTCAACGAAAGGCTCTGCTATGAAACATCATTTTGGAATTGCTTTACTACTTCTTTTTACTCTGTTGTTTGGATTCGGCTGTAAAGAAAAAAACAATTCATCTTCCGCATCTCCTGATTTGCCGGATTTAGCCGGAATCTGGATATTGGTAAAGGAAAATGTTATTGGGTATGACATTGAAGATGGAAAACGGAAAGACTGGAATGAAACCAATGTTCTTGATGAGGAAATTTTTCAGTTTAATGCCAATAACGTAAAATGGTACACAAAAGAAGAAACATGTTACGAAGTGGACGATACCATTACTTATAAAATTTCCGGAAAAAGACTTATCGGCCCTTTTTGGGAAGGAACAGACTCGGAAGAGAAAAACACAACCACATGGTCAACATCAATCGAGTACAAAAACAACTACCTTGTAATAACGCGGGCCGAAAACATAAAAGAACCTCGTTATGAATCATACGAGAAAATTATACAGTATTTTAAAAAATACACGGGAACGCTGCCACCTTCCGGGTGGCCAAAACAAATGTGTCAATAAGTTCCTCTGCAAATACCGTTCGATTCCCGAATAAAAACCAAACAGAAAACTATTTTCGTTGCGCTGGGCTTCCGACTGTAATAGTCCTTCTTATTAAAGAAAGAAATGTCAAATCTCCCAGAAGCGGAACACAACCTGCAATCGGGCAATCTCCTTTATGAAGAGGGAAATTATCCCGATGCGTACAAGGCATACAAAGCTGCAATAGCGTTGGATCCGGGCAATGCTATCGCTTACAATAATTGCGCACTCACTCTTTTTGAACTCCGGGAATTTGAAGAATCGATCAAACATTTCCAGAAAGCGGTTTCGATTGATCCCGAAATTGTCAGCGCTTACCACAGTTGGGGGCTGGCGCTTTATCATATAAAAAAATACAACGAGGCTATTGAAAAATTTCAGATAGCGGTTGAAAAAAACCCAAACCACGTGGGAGCATATACGAGTTGGGGCATCGCCCTCTGCAATCTTAAAAAATATGAAGAAGCCATTGAAAAATTTCAGGAAGCAATAGAAATAGATTCCGAATATTTTGATGCTTACTACAACTGGGGACAAGCCCTTATCCGTCTTGAGATGTACGACCGGGCGGCAGATATATTTCAAACCGCACTGGAAATTAATCCAACCTCTATTGATTCCTATATTGGCTGTGGTCTCGCTTTTTATCATCAAAAAAAATACCTGCTTGCGGTGGAAATATACCAGCAAGCCATCGCAAAAGAACCGGAAAACCCTCGCATCTGCATCCATCTGGGGGATGCCTTGGCGAAACAAAACCTCTATGAAAAGGCTTCCGAAAAATATCAGAAGGCCATTCAAATTGATCCGGCCAATACAAATGCTTACCTCTCATGGGGAATTGCCCTTCAGGAACTTGACAAATACGGCGAAGCTGTCGGGAAATATCAAAAGGCTGCCGCAATTGATCAAACATGTCTCAATGCTTTCGTATATTGGAGCAACGCGCTTGTACAGTGTAAAGAGCACGAAAAAGCGATTGAAGTCCTGCAAAAGGCAATGGAAATAAATCACATACAGCCCGGCATCCGCATTGCGCTCGGAAATCTTTTTTATCAACTGAAAAGATATGAAGACGCCGTCAATATGTATCAAATGATAGCCGACGAGGATATCAAAGACGCAGCCGTATTCCTGCACTGGGGAAATTCTCTTGCGGAGATGAAAAAATTCAATGAAGCGCTGGAAAAATTCAAAAAAGCAATCGGAATAGATCCTTACTCATTGACTGCCTGTCTCTCATACGGCACAGCCCTTATTGAGGCAAATAAGTACGAAGAAGCTATTGAAATATTCCGGCAAATAAACAAAACCAGACCGAATGACATCCCCGCCTCATACCACTGGGGAAAATGTCTTTATAATCTTAAAAAATACAAAGAGGCCATTGAGAAATTTGAGCAGGTAATCTCCCGTGACCCTGGCAATATTGAGGCGCTCCTTGCCCTGGGGCTGTGTTATTACAACCTGAAAAACTACACTGCTGCATGTGAAAAATTCCAACATTGCACAACGCTCGATCCCAAAGCTTCCATGCCCCATGCATGCCTTGGAATACTACTGTACGAACGCAAAGAATTTGAAGAAGCCATTAAGATATTCAGAAAGGCTGCCCGCCTCGATTCAAAAAACAGCATCGCGAATCATGGATGGGGCAATGTACTCTTTAAATTAAAGAACTATGAAGATGCGATAAAAAAATATAAAAAATCAACCTCCCTTGACCCCGGTAATTTAGCCGCGCATTATAATTGGGGGCTATCCCTGTGCAAGCTGCAAATGTTTAACGAATCCATTAAAAAATATGAACAAATACTCACCCTCGACCCTAATTATGCAAATGCCTATGTCGGATGGGGCATAACCCTCTATGAAACAAATCAATATGAAGATGCTCTGAAAAAGTGTGAAGAAGCCGTATCTATCGACCCTGTACATTCCGGCGCCCTTTCTCTCCGGGGACACACCCTTTATAAATGCAAAAGATACGACGATGCGGCCGTAAAATTTCTGCAGGCAACGAAATACAATACCACTCATGCGGATATATTTAATATTGCCGCTTACCTGCATTGGAAGCGGGGACAATACGAAAAGGCCGGAAACCTCTGGAAAACAGCCTGCGCCCTCTACGAACAAATGAGGGAAATGGCAAAAGAAACTCTTTCCGCCGACTTCTTCCAAAACTACGGGGACATTCTCTATAATGTGTTTGGGAAAATGGACAAGGCGGAAGAAATGTATCAGGAAGGGCTCTCTCTCAACCCCGATCATACGGGAATTCTGATCAGTCTGACACAGTTATATCAGGAAAAAAAAGACACAAACATCGCCGCAGGAACGGACGCATTTCTGAAGTCGCAGGAGGCATTTCAAAAAGCAGCATTTTCTTTAAAAGAACAGCTCCGGCTGGCAAAAAGCGCAGGAAAACTTAACCTTCTGGCGCAATTACTATTGATCGCCGAAAACCTTGAAGAAGCGGAAAAATATTTCAAAAATGCCCTGGAAGGCACTGAAGACAGCACACTAAACGAAAGAGAAATGTCAGAAGCCTATACAAACTTAGGAGCAATCTCTCTCCATAAAAAAGATTTCCAGGCGGGACTGCAACATCTGAAACGCGCCATCGAACTGGATGCTACAAACCTTGCTGCACAATGCAACATTGCGGCGACATTTCTCAAGATGGAACAATGGGAAAACGCAGAAGCCGTCTACAAAAAAATCCTGGAATATCTCCCGAACCACACGGAGTCACATATCGGACTGGCGGAGGTATACAGAATAACGGGAGATCGCGGCGCCAGGAGTTGCTATAAACAGGCGCTTTCACACGTATCACAGGCTCTCTCCCTTGCCGAATCGGAAACAGGCTCTAAAAGACTTGATAAAAATATCCTTGCGGCGCTATTCTATGCAAAAGGATACATCAGAATAAAAGATCACCAGTCATTCAGGGAAGCGAAAGACGATACCCTTTACCATCTGGCATTTGAAGACTTTGAACACTGCAGAAATTATAACCCCAACAGCATTCTGGCAACCGTCGCTATAAACGCTTTGCAAAAAAAACTGCGCACGGCTTCTCCTCAGTGGATTACAGAAAAAATAGGCCCCGGCACAATAATATTCCTCTCTCTTCTGGTTTTTATCGCGGGTCAGATAAGCTTTTTTACCGGCATTCCAAAAACCATTAACCTGAATCACTACGCAATCATAACCGTTGGCTCTCTCATTTCCATCGCGGCAGGTTTTTATTTGCCGCAAATTATGCGTCAAAAGAACATAAATATCGAATTAGAGGAATACCCCCTGCCCCTGTTATCAACCGCAACAAACCGAATTGGCATAGAACTGGAAAAAAGCCCCATAGACCTGCTGAATATACTCCCTCCCAAAATCACTTGGAAATTATAAGAAATTATACTATCATTCTGTAGATTTTAGGTATTTTCTCGATCACATTTATTTTATTATCTTTTACCCGTTTTTATAGAAGAACCGTTCATGACGAAAGAAGAAGTCCTGAAAACTGTATTGAATTCCCCCTCCTTGCCTACGCTGCCTACCGTTGCATCGAAACTCATTTCAATATCTTCGAAACCGGAAACCACGATGACGGAAATTGCCAATCTGATTTCCAAAGATATCACCATGTCGGCAAAATTATTAAAGATTGCCAACTCCGCCTTTTATAGCTTTTCCAGTAAAATCAGCACCGTTCACCAGGCGGTGTCAAATATCGGAAAAAATGCGATCCGAAGCCTTGTCCTCTCCGTTTCATTCCTTACCATTAAAACAAATTATAAAGACGAGGTATTTGATTATGAAAAACATTGGCAGCAATCTCTCTCCTCAGCCGTTGCGGCAAAACTTATCATGGCGGAAGTCGACAAAACAGACCCGGAAGAAATATTCAGCGCCGCGCTCCTGCAGGATATTGGAGGATTAATCCTCGCGCGGTCCTTTCCGCAGCAATACAAACAAACGATGAAAGCGCTCTCTGAAAATAATGAAGATTGTATTGAAACCGAACGGCAAATTATCGGAGCGGATCACGCACTTGTCGGTTATGCGGTCACTCGCAATTGGGGTTTTCCGGCAGAATTACTGATACCCATACTCTACCATCACAACCCTGAAGGTTATAAAGAAAACAATAACAAACTCAAAACAGCTATAAATGTAGTTCACTTATCGGGAATAGTTACGAACATACTATTCTCCAAAAATCCACAAGACTATCACCGGCAGTTTATGGAAAAATCCAGGAAAATACTTAATTTTGACAACAAGGTTGCCGACAGGATACTTAAAAAGGTACATACGGAAATAGCTGACGTTGCCGGTTTCTTCGACTTCAACATATCAAATCCCAAATCGATTGAAGAAATTCTGCAGGAGGCCAACATTGCCTTAAGCCTCATCAACTTATCCTACGAACAGATGAACAAGGAACTCATCGCCGCAAAGATGGAATTGCAGAAGCTTGCCAAAGACCTTGAAGAAAAAAACAAACGGCTTGAAGTACTTGCAAATATAGACGGATTGACCGATGTATACAACCACCGGTACTTTCAAAACTTTCTCGAAACGGAGATTCGCAGGGCAATGCGCAAAGAAACATCCGTAAGCCTGATCCTCTTTGATGTGGACTACTTCAAAAAATTTAACGATAGCTACGGACATCAGGCGGGTGATTTCATATTAAAGGAAATGTGCAAACTGGTAAAAAAGAACATTCGCGACTACGACATAGTTGCCCGGTACGGCGGCGAGGAGTTTGCCATTGTTCTTGTGGAAACACCGGAGGAAGAGGCCATAGAAATTGCAGAAAAACTCCGGGAGACCATTGCTGCACACATCTTTATTGACGGCATCAACGAATACACCGTAACCGCCAGTTTTGGCGTGGCAACCATGAGTCCCGCTATAGAAGAAATAAAACAAGGCGATTTTATTGAATCCGCCGACAAGGCCCTCTATGAATCAAAGAAAAAAGGCCGCAACAAAGTAACCGCACACATCCAGAAAAAGAAATGGTTCGGAAAGGGATAGTTTGGTTTCCCTTCTTCGCAACCTCAACGAATCGTGATTGAAAGGAAAACAAGATATGATACACATGGAAAACACAAACGATTCTGAGAAAACCGGAGGATACTAAAGTCTTTTCCAGATTATCAAAAGATCTGATGTGGATTTGCCCACAATAAAGATTTGATCTGTTCAATGTCTAATTGACCCCAAACCCCTCTATTTGAAAATAAACCTCAGCGCTTTTGTGTTTTAGTGGTTAGTTCTTCTCTCTACCTAATCCAGTAGAATATGACCTCTTTTTTCTTATCTATAGGATCAAATTCATGATGATCCGCTGTCAATATTTTAATGCCTCTCGTTTTTGCCTCGGCGATAGCTATTGAATCTGCAAGTGAAATTCTATAGGTGGCTTTCAACCTTCCGGCCTCTTTGAAAACAATATCTTCTAATTTATCAATGATTATTAAAGGTAAAGATACTATTTTAGCAAGTATTTCTTCCGCTTTGTCTTTTCCATCTTCACGATATATACCGTAGTATATTTCAAGAACATTAATTTTATTCATAAATACCTTACAACCGCTCTGTTTCGCCCGAACAAGAATGTCTTCAACCACATCCGCACCGTTTTCATCATTTAAAAAGGCAATAATTGCACAGGCATCAAACAAAAATGCTTCTTTCATCGCTCAAGCACCTTTTCTTTTTTTTTCAAACACAAGTATCTTTCTGTTGAAAAATGGGACCCCTTCAAAGAACCTCTCGCATCTCTTATGGGGTCTGTTTTGGGTTTTAACAAAATACCTTCTTCCGTTTCTATGAGTTCAACTTCTTTTCCCTTCAGTTTTCTTGCTATCTTCTCCGGAAGATTCAATTGTTCCGATTTCACCACAACTGCTTCCATTTACAGCTCCTTTCTTGAGTGTTTTCCAATCAATTGCTTTGCCATCTTTAATATCTTCTAGTGTCTAATTGCATAAATTGTTGATAGTATTTATCTTCTGAAATCCCTTTATTCTACTGGTATCTGCGGCAAAGAGATATATTGTGTATTATTGCAATTAAGCACTAGCGACAGATTTTCTGATTTTAATAGATAGTTTATACGGCATTTGCCAGAAAATGCGGTGTATGAAAAGTTTAGTATACTTTCACCGCAAGCCAATTTGCAAGGCAAAACCTCCGTAAATTCCATGGCGGGTGTAGTTCTCCACTTCAGAAACGAAAAATGAAGCCGGGCAGTTTTGTTGAGGCAGTTAACGCCACCGCCGGGGATGTGGTTATTACAAAAATGGTTTGCCTGCTGCTGTCTTGATGAGTCTGGACTAATTTGAGGGCGGATAAGAAACTGTGGCAACTCATGCGGATTTGCCAATAATGCAGTGTGCTGGTTCAGCAAAAGGTTGAATTTCACAGAGAAATGAATACTTGTCCTCGTGAAAACGGGGAAACGATGAGAATAGATAAATCACAAATCAAGGTGTGACCCCATGTCTGTCCCCATGTCTGTCCCATGTCCATGTCTTGACGGCATCAACGAATACACCGTAACCGCCAGTTTTGGCGTGGCAACCATGAGCCCTGCAATAGAAGAAATAAAACAAGGCGATTTTATTGAATCCGCCGACAAGGCCCTCTATGAATCAAAGAAAAAAGGCCGCAACAAAGTAACCGCACACATCCAGAAAAAGAAATGGTTCGGAAAGGGATAGTTTGGTTTCCCTTCTTCGCAACCTCAACGAATCGTGATTGAAAGAAAACAAGATATGATATACATGGAAAGCACAAACGATTCTGAGAAAACCGGAGGATACTAAAGTCTTTTTCAGATTATCAAAAGATCTGATGTGGATTTGTCAATAATAAAGATTTGACTCGTTCAACGTTCAACTTTCTAAGGGAAATCAGAGAATATACACCACGAACACCTCCTTGAATTTTCGTGCTATAATTTTCAAACGAAAATTCCTTCCAATATCTTCTTTACAATCTCTTCTGCTCTCGGCTTCACTTCTACTACGAGCTTCTCAAACTCATTTTCACCAAGTTCCTTTTCAAGATTTTTGAGGTTTGATTCGGTTGTTTCAAGGTTTCTGTCTTCTGCCTTGATGAATATATCTTTCGCAAGCAGATAGCATGCTAATGCTTCTTTGTGTTTTTTTTCGTCTCTGTAGATATCGCCCAGATTACTGAGCCATGCACCTTCTCCGTGTTTGTGTGCAATTTCTTGCGCAATCTTTAAAGCTTTTTTATAATATCCGACAGCTTTTTTTGTATCGTCTAAGCCACGGTAGGCTAAGCCAAGGTTTCCAAATCCTATGGCTTCACTTTGTCTATTCCCAATTTCTTGGGCAATCATCAATGCCTTCTCATAATACATAATGGCACTTCTTAAATCACCCAGATAGTTATAAGCAAGACCAAGATTCCCAAACACTGCACTTTCTCCTTGTTTATCTCCGATTTCTTGTGTAATTTTCAGCGCCTCTTCATAATATCCAATGGCTTTTCTCAACTCACCAAGATCCCTATAAGCATTGCCAAGGTTTCCCAGCCCTGCACCTTCACCTTGTTTATCTCCAATTTCTTGCGCAATCTTCAGCGCCTTTTCATAAGACACAATGGCACTTTCTACATCACCCAGTTTATAATAAGCACTGCCAAATCTTCCAAGCTCAACGCCTTCACTATGTTTGCTTCCAATCTCCCTTGCAATCTCAAGTGCTTTTTCATAATATCCAATCGCTTTTCTTGTCTCACCCAAATCACAATAAGCTAGGCCAATGTTTCCTAGTTTTACGCATTCACCTTGTCTGTTTCCAATTTCCTGAGCAATCTTTAGTGCTTTTTCATAATACACAATAGCCTTTTTCACATCACCCAGATGACTGTAAGCAATGCCGAGGTTTCCTAGTCCTGCATCTTCACCTTGTCTATCTCCAATTTCTTGGGCAATCTTCAGTGCCCTTTCATAGTATTCAACGGCCTTTCTTGTATCGCCCAAACAATTATAAGCAGTGCCAAGCTCTCCAAGGGTTGCTCCTTCATTTTTTCTATCCCCAATTTCTTGTGTAATTTCTAAGACTTTTTTATAACAATCAATCGCCTCACTTACCTTACCCAGAACACGATAAACATTGCCAAGGTTTCCAAGAATACCGGCGTGAACACTTATTTCTCTCAGTATTGGTTTATCTCTAAAACGGTCATTTGGGAGTACTTCCATATACAGATCAACAAGCGTTCTGTAGTTTCCCCATCTATACAAATATTCATAAAATTTAAAGTCAAAAATAATGCTTGCTGCCTTGTCATATTCCTCGGCCATACAAGCATGATAGAACACTTCTAACAAGGAGTGCAAATCTTCCTTTTTTAGGCACTTTTTGGGTAGGGGAAGGGAAAGATAATATTGATAAGCAAAACCATGACGTTTCACTTTATCAAATATCTTGATATACATATAGTTTTGTATCAAAGGATCTTCCCAGTAATCTTCATTTGTTTTCTGCAACAGCGATTTTCTGTTTAGGTTTAATGCCATCTTTTTAATAACAGCTTCAGTCCAACCAGGATCCATCGCAATGGCAGCTATTGCCCTTGTTGGTACTGGTTCTCTAAACAATGATAAATACTGGAGCAGCCTACGTTCTTCTGCGTTTAACCTTTCTGTATAAACCTTATCCAGAATTCTTTCTGCCACTTCGCCTTTTTCTCCAAGCCACAGAGTTTTATCAACCAAGATACTAGAAAGCGTTTCCATTCCTTCTTTGAGAAGCTGCACCAAAAGAATAAGGGCGAGAGGATGACCACCAGAAAGCTTTATAACTTTTCTGAGTTCATCATCATGCTCAGTTAAACCGTTTTTCCGTAAAAGTTGGATGGCTGCGGACTCATCAATGCCACCGATAGGATAGCATTTCGGCCGGATTCCGCGTTCACTTGAAGGATATTCCCAGCTTGTAAATAAAATTCTACTTCTTCCGGCACTCTCCGTTGCTTTCTCTATTATATCTGAAAAAACAGGCTTAAGAGGCGTATTTGTTTCGGAATTGAGAAGAATCTCAAAATTATCCAGAACTAAAAAATAAGGTGCCGCATTTAACTCTCGGAAGAATAAATTAAGTTGATCTTCAGTTTTATATTTTCCAATATCTTCAATTGGTTTGCCTATAATTGTAAAAAAACTACTCACCATGTCACTAATATCAATCGTATCAGCTACTCTCCGCCAATATATACCTGCATATACACCACTTTTTTCCAATCTATCTACGTACATACTTGCCAGAGTAGATTTTCCAGTACCTCTGAAACCTGTGATAACCAACACTGAACTATCTTTGAAAAATTCGTCAATTTCATTCAGTTCCTGCTGCCTGCCAAATATATTTGCAGGATCAGTGGTAGGTCTGATACCTTGTGTGTAAAGCCACGACTTACCGTAAACAGTCGAATCATCAGGAAGAATAAAAGTACAATCTTTATAAACAGTTTGTGTGATATTTTCACCAATAGCAACCTGTCCCTGGACATTTCCAAGTTTAAAATCCTTGCCTACCTGTATTTTAGGAATTGAAGAATCATGGAGTGTCATTTTATAATCTTTAAATTCAGGATAGAAATGAGAGACCTATACCAATCAATTTTGCTATCTTTTCCGCTACTTCATAAAGTTCTGAAATATCTTTTATCGTCTTACCTGTTTTTTTAATAGTATTAACGCTGTTTTCAAACCTCTCTTTAATTTTTGATAGAACAGGCTTATCCTTATTAGCTTCTTTGATGGCAGCGCTTATATCACCGTTAATAATACTTTGGTCTTCAGAGGAAAGACCAAGCTTCGCTATCCACTCTTGGAAGTCAAGAAGACTCTTCCTGAGTTCTTCAAGATCGATTCGCCCTAGAGATTGGGTTTGTATAATATTTTTCCCTATTGCAACTTGACCGCTAACATTTCCAATGGTTACATTTCCACTATTTATTCCTGAGACATTTGTGCCATTTTTGTCTGAATCATATTCCATCTTCATTTTTACCTCTAATTTTGATACTCAAGTAGGTTAAGGGGTAATTTGGGGGTCAGGGTAATTTGAGGACAAAGGGTCACCTCTGGACAATTGACAATATTTTCCTGAATTGTTTATGTAATGTAGGACCTTTTGCAAGTCGTTGACGGAAACGGCTAACTGTTTTACTCACAGAAAAATAACTCCGCACCTCATGCTTTTGACCGACTTCTTTTAATGTCATGCCACCATGATTAACCGCGAGAAACAGTCAAGTAGGTTGTTGGGTTTCGTGCCTCATCCCAACCGAACCTGGCTAAAATGGAATGGTAACTTTTATTTCCGGTATCCTCTCAAAATCATTTCTGTTTTCAGTAACTATTTCTAAGACGTCATTTTCTTTCATACAGGCCACTATTAGTGCGTCCCATAAGTGAATTCTATATTCAAAGGTTATATCAATAGCTTTTAACAATGTGTCAGTATCCCGGTCTATAATTTTCCAGTTTTTCGACTTCAATATGTCTTCTATAATCGTTTTTGCAACTATAATAGAAATGGGGTTCTCCACTTTCCTGGTGATAACAACAAAGAATTCCATGAGGTTTTGCAAACAAACAATGCCGCCACCTTCTTCCCATACGGACTTCAAAAGTTCCCTTGCTGCCCTGTGTTTATAGCCTTCGGAGGCATCGTAGGCATATACGAGAATATTTGTGTCTATTAGTCTATCTTTCATACAGGTCTTCACGTTTTAAATATAGTTTCTTTCCAAGATAAAAACCTTTATCAAGCAAATGTAGTTGTCTGTTTTTTATTTCTTCTTGTTCCTCTTTATTTATGATCTTCATAGTAACGAATGCTTGTGTGCCGGCAGGGAAATTGATTTTTTCATCAAATCGGATTGTATTATCCTCAATAATGCCTCTATAAATCTTTTTCATATTTCTTTGACATCCTTTCCCGATATTAACCAAGGAATAATTGCAAATAATTGCAAAAAAAGCAAAGGGGGTCAAACCTAATCTATTGACAATAATATGGTTTTTTTCTTAAAACGATTATACCTTTAACTGTTTTAATTACAAGGATATGTTGGGGATTGATTACTATTCAGGTAAACATTTTATCCGCATAGATAACTATTCGCCGGAGAGCGCTTTCTCGCACTGGTTATACAGGAACATTAAGGAATCTCTTTTCTGCATTTTTTCTTTTAGTCTCTTTCTTGCCTTACTCATCCCGCCAACCGTCAAACCTCCCAGTCCCTGGCCGATCTCTCTTAAACTTTTAGGGGAAATGGGTATCCTTGGGGACTAAGGGCAACCCATTACAATGGACTTAATCAAGCCTTTATCCATGAGCTTTCTCAATAATAACACCCTCCTCCAGTATTTCTCCGCCAATTTCGAAATAGTCTGATTTTTCCAACTCCTCTTCCGTAAAACCAATCGGGTCAATGTCAATATCTGTTTTTATGCGTCTTGCATAATCCGACAAAAGCATACTCCTTGTTATATCGTCCATTCTTTTAAACCCGTCGGAAATCACGGCAATATCTATGTCGCTTGACTTTGTAAGATTACCATAGGCATAAGGCCGAAAAGGAAAATTATTTTTACCGTAACCCTTTTCTGAAATTTTTTTGCATATCTCATGATTATTCTTCTAACTTCATCTATTTGTAAACCATTTGATTATCATCTCCGTATCCTTTAACAAGGATGTTGACAATAAACATTGCAAAATTATATCGTCAGGCAAACAACGAAAGCGGGAAGTGTGCGGCAATTTCTTTAAAATGTCTGTCCAGCGTGTAGAGGGGAATATTGTTTTCTATGGCAGTCTGTGCTATAAGCAAATCTACCGTTCCTATGTTTATCCCCTTTTTAGAGAGATGGTACCCCATTAAACCGGCGTTTTTATACGACTCCTCTTTTGTGAGGACGTAATGAATTGCAGTGAGAAATCTCTCTAAAAACTTCAACTCCGTTTCTCCTGCAGCGCCTCTTTGCAATTCAAGCGTGATAATTCCTGTAATGGCTGCCCTCTCCTCAACTAAAATGTTCTTTAAATAACCAGAGACTTCACTGCCACTTTTTCTGAAATACTCTATCCAGACAGAGGTATCTATCAGGATTTTATCTTTCATGCCTGAGTCTCTCCCAGTCTTTCTTAAATTTTAATTTACCCTCCATCTCAAACGCTTCCTCAATCCTCTTTTTCTTAACAAATTCTTCAAGGGCAATAATCACACCCTCCTTTTTGGTTTTGCTATGAGACAATTTCATTGCCTCATTCAGCAATTCTTCAGGTATATCTAATATTGTTTTCATAATATATCTCCATTTAAGTATTATATATATTCATAATAGCCATATTTGTATATCCTGTCAATAATGTATTTGCGTCAAGCCGGGTTGTTTTGCCCCTTAACAATCCTGTTATTCCTCTCGATGTTTTCTTTGATTTCCGGTGCGCCATACAAATAAACAGGACAAAGGGTCACCCATTTGCCTATTCCATTTGGTCGCATTTCTCCAACGTACTTCTGATTTTTTCAAGCATGTTTTTTACTTTCTTGGGTCCGTACCCAAAAACATCCATTTCAGTTTTATAGACACCATTATCTTCGATACGTTCGAAATATAACAGGGGGAGGGAATAATTTTGGGAAATTTTCTTCAGATAGTTCAATGCGCTCTCCGGCACGGTTCTGCCGACAGGGATGGCGGTAAGAATAGATTTGCCTTTGATCCAATTCAGGTTTTTTACAATAACCCTGGATATATCCGGCCTCATCCAGCCGGGAAAGTTGATCTCGTTCTGCAACCAGGAACAATTAAAATCAGCACAGAGTTTTGGGCGGGATGCGTATATGGCACAACCTTTGGGAGTAATGTTAGGACAGGGATGACCAGGATAAACAAGCGTGCCATTGATATTCATCTTTACCCATCCATCGCAGCATGCAGTGCATGGGCCGCAGTCTTTTTTATCGTTTGTATTCTGCAACACACAACTCCTTCTCAATAATAATTAGCGTCACGACCTCTCTTCCTGTTTCATTTTATCAGAATTCTTTCCCGTCATTTTCTGGAAATGAAGGACTCGGCCACAAGCAGACCGAATACAAGCAATAAGAAAATCCCCCAGAGGGTTTTCTTTGCTTCTCCCGTAACCACCTCGCGCCTCTCTCCGGAACGGAAAGACCGTATCGTCACGTTTGTTTCTCCCATAAGCGCAGTAAGTTCTTTTTCCCCGATTTTCTCCGGATTGGACTCCAACACGTCGACATTTACCGGAAAGAAGAAAGGATTTTTAAGCTGTGATGCATCATTTATGATACATGAATAAATGCCCGGCACATGGGTTTCGTTGTAAACAAAATACTTTTCATTCTCTATCACCTGAGGAGATAGGAGGGTTTTTGTTCCCTCGGGATTGGTCATTTCCAGATTTTCCGCATCGTAGGGGGAGGGAAATTGCCAGCTTTGTCCCACAAGGGTTTCGTGTCTGGTATCTCCGGTCACACTTCCTGATATATACCGGCACAACTGCTGTATAAGCGGGACAAAAAGGGGCTTTACCGGCAGATCTGTCCAATCTCTGTCGATAGACGAGGTAAACAACACCGCCTTTCCCTTCCCAACCTGTCTTTCAATAATGGCAGGGGTATTGTCGGAAAAGGAAAGTATCGTTTTTGCACCTTCTAAGGGAGTAGGGTCTAAGTAAAATACCTGGTAAAAGTTAATCGATGACATCATGGTACTATGCATTTCGAAAAGAACACGCATCACCGGATGGGTTTCGCCGGATATCTTTACATGGAGGGGTTGTTCCTCCGTAATCAGTGTATTCCCGGAAAAGGTTTTCTTTGTGTGAAGCCGGTGCGGAAGCAAAGACCCGAACGAACTATTGTAATAACTGCTGTCTACTTTATCGCCCAAAGAAAAAATGACCGCACCTCCTTCTTTTACATATTTTTCAAGTTCCCATACTTTTTCATAGGGCAGCATTTCAACATTGCAGAAAAAGACGATGTCAAAATCTTCAAATTTCAGTCCTTCCACTTCTTGTACGGAACATATGACCGGTTTAATGGAGGAGGCGTGTTCACGGGCTGGGTTTAAGGCCTTTTCCAGATAAAATGTTTCGCTCTCATAGATATTTGTCCTGGGATCGCCGTCAATTAACAGCGCATCGATCTTTTGTTCTTCATTCAGGGTAAAATACCGTTTATTGTCAGTAATCAAATTATCATCGGGGATTTCAATCCAGCCGAAGTGGCTTCCTTTTTCCACTTTGAAGCAGAATTCTTTCGTTTCGGCGGAATTTGCCTCACTATTAAAAAACCCCTGCGTCACTTTTTTTTGATCGACAAAAACCTGTGCCAGAAGATTTTTTATTTTATCCGGTGAATAATTAAATACCGTTGCCTTGAAAGAAATATCTCCGCTTGTACCGAATGCATTGTTGCGAAGTTCAAGGCCGGTAAGAGCAACGTTTTTTGATTCTTTTCCCTCCGACACATCTACTATGTGAACGCATGCAACATTATTGTGCAATTTCTGCTGACCGTTCTGAAACCATTGCAGGTCCCAGCCGTTTCGCGCCAAATCCGTAATAATAAATATCTGCTTAACGGGGGCTTCGTCAGCGATCAATATTTCTATTGCCCTGTCCAGCGCGGATGTAATGTCTGTGGTGGAATATCCGGAATGTAAATCATCAATAATGGCGGTGAGTTTTTCCTTATCGTACTCAAGTTCCGGCACATCCTTTGAATTTGCCGGAGAGCAGCCGATAACAGCCGCCTTATCATCCTTTGTCAGATTCCCGATAATGTTCCTTGCCGCGTCTTTTGCAGAATGAAAAAGGGTGTTAGTCTTTTCCGCATATTGCATGCTGTATGACTCGTCCACAATAATAACACTACTGGTGGGAGTTTTGCCGTCAGCGCCGCCAGCCCCATAACTTTTGATAAATGGTTTGGCAAGCGCCATCGCAAGAAAGGCAAACAGGCATGCCCGGAGGACAAGGAGTATCAGTTGTCTGAGTTTGAACTTTACATAAATACGTTTATTGGATTGGAATAAAAAATCGATAGCCGCAAATTTATGGGAAATCGCCTTTTTTTTATTGATAAGATGTATGATAACGGGGATCGCGGCTCCCAGAATCCCTATTAACAAAAGCGGATTGAGAAAGGAAATCATAATAAAATGTAATTAAAAATATTATCTCTTGATAATGGAACGCAAAACATTTTCCCTTCGAGCAAGAAACTGAATTAATGTCTGGTCAAGAGGCGTAGAAGTATCTATCATCCAGTAATCTATTTGATTCTCAAGGCATGTTTTTTTGAATTGTTCAATAAAGCGGTTTATCTCTGCGAGATATCTCTCTTTAATTGTTTTAGGGTCTGCCAGTATCTTTCTCTCGTCCTCCATTGATTCAAAATACGTAATTGCCTCAAAAGGAAATGTGAGTTCATAATGATCCAGAATATGAAATAACACTACCTCGTTCTTTTTAAAATGGAAATACTTCAGTTGCCGGGTAATCGCTTCCCTGTTATCAAAAAAATCAGATATGATGATGATTAATGAACGATGGCTGATTTTTTCAGCAAATTCTTTCAATACGGCGCCGGTATCGGACTGCCCCTTTGCCTCCAAACCTTCCAGTGTTTTAATAATCGCGTGGAAATGGGAAAGCCTCGAACGCGGAGGCACGTATTGCTTTACCCCATCACTGAAACAGACCAATCCCACAAGGTCAGATTGTTTTAACAATACATATGCCAGCGATGCGGCAAGGGTAATCGCATATTCAAGCTTGCTAACCCCTTTTGATTTATACCCCATTGAACCGCTGGCATCGACAAACAAATAGCTTTTAAGATTGGTCTCTTCTTCGAATTGTTTTACATAATATTTATCCGTCTTTGCCTGTACTTTCCAGTCAATATGTTTTATCTCGTTGCCGGGAGAGTACTCTTTATGTTCAAGGAATTCGATGCTGGAACCGGTGTAAGGGCTTTTGTGAATGCCGGACATTACTGCATCCGCCACCAGCCTTGCGCGCAATTCCATGTTAGCGATTTTTGAGAGTGTTACCGGATCAAAAGGATTTTCCGTCATTTTCCACCATTATCCTTTCACCGCACAAACGGGGGCAAAAAATTTTCTCTGCACAGTTTTTTTTAAGGTGAGATTCTTTTTGGTTGTATACTTTATCTATTCTTTTACCGTATCAATCAACTGATCGATGACGTGAAGCGAGGTCTTCCCTTCAGCCTCGGCATGAAAATTGGTAATGATGCGGTGTTGTAATATGGATTTTGCAAGTTCCCGAACGTCATTACAGGTGGCCGCATACCTGCCATCCAGAATCGCCCTTGCCTTACCGCCAAGGATAAGATATTGCGAAGCGCGGGGACCCGCCCCCCAGCTAATCCATTTTTTTACAAAATCAGGCGCGTTCGAATCATTTGGCCGGGAAGAGCGAACCAATCTCACCGCGTAATCAAGCACATGATCGGCAACAGGCACTCTCGTAACCAAATCCTGGAGGTTTATTATTTCCTCCGGGCTAAACACCTTTGATACGGAAGGTTTAAAGGCGGAGGTCGTGGTTCTTACAATTTCTATTTCCTCGTCCTTCGAAGGGTACTGCACATTAATCTGAAACATAAACCGGTCGAGTTGCGCTTCAGGCAGAGGATACGTGCCTTCCTGTTCAATGGGATTCTGCGTGGCAAATACTATGAAAGGAAGTTCAAGTTTATATGTGGCGCCGCTCGCGGTTACTTTGTGTTCCTGCATGGCCTGTAAAAGAGCTGCTTGTGTTTTCGGCGGGGTACGGTTGATTTCATCGGCAAGCAGAATATTGGAAAAAATAGGGCCTTTGATAAATTTAAAAAACCTTTTTCCTGTATCGTGATCTGTCTCCAGGATATCCGTGCCGGTAATATCCGCAGGCATGAGGTCGGGGGTGAATTGTATGCGGTTAAACTGCAAATTCAAAACATCCGCTAACGTGCTCACGAGCAGTGTTTTCGCAAGACCGGGAACCCCCACAAAGAGACAATGCCCCTTGCAAAAAAGGGCGATGAGGAGTTCGTCAATAACCTCTTCCTGCCCGATAATGACCTTTGCAATTTCCTTTTTAATCCTTGCGCGTCCATTTACTATTTTTTCAATTGCCTGAAGGTCGGATTTTTCCATTTCAAGGGAAGTCATAAAAATTATCTGTATATCAACATTTAATGCTTCGACCCCGCTCAGCATGACTATTTAAAACGGTTTATAAGCAGTTAAACGGTATTGTCACCCTGAGCGGAGTCGAAGGGTTATTTCTTGTGTGAAAATGAAAAAAAAGAGCGTCGGTGTCGAAGCTGCTCAGATAAGCCCAAAACTGAGCAATAAACGACCAAGGCTTTTCCCCGGCACCAACGCTCTCCTATTTTTACCAAAAATTAAGTTAATTGTGAATGAAAATTTTCGATTTACCTATTTTTAATAATTTAATGAGACTGTAATACCTTTCTTTGTAACAACATAGACATCGCCTTTGCGCTTCTTTCCGGAGAAGGAAATACGGGATAATGACGTTCTTCCAATAACTGTTTTACCTTCATCGTAAACGTTCCGCCTACGGTACACACCACCGCCGGTTTCCCCGATGCCTTCATTGTATTATCAATAATAGATACAATTTTCTCAGACATCCCTTTAGGAGACATAAGCGGAATAATGATCGCCGCATCATATTCGTCGCTTTCGACCATACACGTTTGCAAAGCAACGCGATAATCCTCATCGCACGCGCTCCCTGTCAAGTCAATGGGATTGTTCACAACATAAAACTGCGCAAATTTTTCCCTTAACTTCTCCTTCAGTTGAGGAGAAGGCGGAACCACTTCCAAACCATTCTCCGTACAATAGTCCGCCACAATAACGCCAAAACCTCCGCCGTTCGTAACTATTAATATCCTGTTTCCCTCCGGAGGGTTTTGCATGGAAAGAACTTTTATTCCGTCAATAAACTCTTCCAGACCATTTGCTTCAATAATACCCGCTTTCAAAAATGCCGCTTTATAGATAGCATAGTTTCCTGCAATTGCCCCTGTGTGCGATTTCGCGGCGGCGATTCCCGCAGCTCCTTTCCCCACCTTTAATGCAACAATTGGTTTTTTCCGTGAACATGCCTTTGCGGCTTCAATAAACCTTCTTCCGTGATCAACCGACTCCATATAGATCGCAACAACTTCTGTATGAACGTCGTCCCTTAAAAATGCCAAAAGATCGGACTCTCCCACATCCATCCGGTTTCCATAGTTTGCCATTTTGGCAATACCAATACCCTCCTGCGCCGCTAAATCCAATACGGAAATGGCAAACGCACCGCTTTGTGAAAGAATAGAGAGTACCCCCTTTTTGGGTTTAGTAATCCTTTCCCACGACAGAAACGATGTGGTAAAGTTCGTATAATTATCCAAAACACCCAGACAGTTTGGCCCGATAATACGAATATTACTTTCACGCGCTACTTTCCTGATCTCATCCTCCATCTGAATGCCTTCCGCGCCCATTTCCCGAAATCCCGCGCTGATAATTACAGAATACTGAATCCCCTTTTGCGCCTGCTGTTTTATGATCTCCAATACAAATGATGCGGGTATCGCAATAACCGTAAGCGCTATTTCATCAGAAATATCAAGCAGGGATGCAAAACATTCCAGGCCGAAAACGTTCTTATACTTCGGGTTTACCGGATAAATCTTTCCTGCAAATCCCATATCCAGAAGATTCTTCAGAATAATCCCCGGCAAGCTGCTGGCTTTCTCCGTGGCGCCTATAATGGCGACTGATGAGGGATTGAAAAAGGCATGCATTGTATTTAAGGGAAAAATATCTTCTAAGGTTTGTTGATAAAGAATGAATACGATCAGGAAAATGGATTGTAATTTTCTCGTTTCGGCAAAATGCTATTCGATGGTTTTCTCTATAACCTTTTCAAGTAGTTCTTGAATAGTCTTATCACCCGGAGCCAATGTTAATGCTTTATTCAATGCCTCCTCTGCCAGTTTATATTGTTTCATATTATAATAAGCAAAACCAAGCATTTTATAAGCATCAAGCGATTTCCCATCTATTTCAAGTGATTTCCGGCACTCGTTTATTGCGCCATCCCAATTTTGCTTCTTCAAATAAATATCAGCAAGGAGCAAGTTAATATTTATATGCCCATGACGCGGATATGCCGCATCAAACTCCCTCAAAAAAATTTCCGCACGGTCATAATTCTGCAAATCGAAATAAGCGCCTGCTAAATTATGCAAATAAATCGGATTATCTGGCGCTAATTCCACTGCCTTTTGTGAATATTGAATGGCATTATCGTATTGCTGTTTTCTCTTATAAATAACGCCAACGTTATTATAATAATCCGACACGGAGGGATTTCGTTCGATAAGCTTTAGGTAACATTCCAGAAGATCTTCATATTTTCCCGCAGACAAACAGGTCTTTGTTAAATTCTCAAGGTAAACTTGCCCATCCGGACTTAGTTCCAGCGCCTTCTTGAAACTTTCAATTGCTTTATCAGGCATGCCTTTCTTGAGAAAAATCGCGCCAAGATTATTATAATAAACAGGCTCGGAAGGATTTATTGCTATCGCTTTTTGTGTAAAATATAATGCCTTCTCTGCTTCTCCTTTTTGTAGGTAAATATTTGTCAATCGTTCCAAATACGTGAGATCCTCCGGGCGAATCAAATATGCCTGATAGAATTTCTCCAATGCACGGTCTGTATTCCCTTTATTGAGATACAAAAACCCAAGGTTTCCGTGAAACTGCGCCTGAAACGGGTCCATATCTATTGCTCTGCTATAAAAATCAATCGCCTGATCAACCGTAGGCCTATTAAATTTCTCCGCCAGCATTTGATAAATCATGCCGAAATGAAAAAAGCCAACAAAATGTTGCGGAATAACCATCAAAGAATTATTCGCTTCTAGAAACGCTTTTTGTGCCCATTTTTCATCATTTGTGCCAGATGCTTTTTGTATGTATACTTTGCATAAATCATCGCGGTACATATTTTCGTAAGGATTCAGAAGCACTGCCCTGTTTATAAAGAACACTCCTTTATCGGTTAATTGCTCCGTCTTTTCCCTCTCGGCATAATTCAATATCCTCCTCCCATATTCATAATTCATATCTGCCAGGTAAGAACGTAAAATAAATACCGTAACAAAACCTAACATGGCAAATATCAATACACAATAAACCCACTTAACGAAGATTTTCCCTGACGTCAGATACTCATTTCTCTTTTGAATGGTTTTATCATGCTTTAATCTCTCTTCTCTGCCTTCAATCAATCTTTCGGCATTATTTACTTTTATTATCGAAATACAAAGCCCCATCATGACCCAGAAAAGCATGACAATCGGAGTATTTCCAAAACTAAATTGATTTTGAATAAGATAGCAGATTATCCCCGAGCAAAGCCCTAATATGAGAATCTTATCCTGATTTTTCAGGTATTTATAATTTTTACCAATGTATATTCCAAAGGCAACCAGCAGCCAAATATACGTCCCCAAACCGAAAATACCACGGGTAACGGCGGTATCAAGGATATCGTTATGGATTCGATCCTGCCTTGGAAATTGAAATCCTTTATCCTGTTCCAAAACCGAAAATACCTTTGCCAGGTTTTTTTGAAAGACAATTCCTATAGTATCAGGGCCTATGCCAAGTGCTGGATAGTCCTTAATAATCTCTATCGCTGCAAGATACTGAAAAATGCGGGAAAAGGAGGATCCCGTGACAGCAAATTTTTGAGCAATCCATGGTCTGGGGTGAGTATGCTGTTCAAAATTCGCCAATAATTCTCCACCCCTATTGGTATGGGAATCATTTAAAGAATTATCGGTTTTTTGCACATCGTCAGCAAAATGTTTAATAAATGATGTTTCATGCCGTATATTAAAAACTATTCCTATAAAAACTAATGAAGCTACAACGATTACAAATTTATACCTTTCTATAGTTTGTTTTCTAAAGATTAAAAAAAGAAACGGTATAACACCCCCAATAAGAGCTACAAAACACGCCCTCGTATTAGTGAGCCAAAAGGCAATATATATGATTACAGAGGCTACATAAAAAATCCAAATGGCATATTGCCTGTTAATAAAAAACTCTTTTCCCTCATTTTCTCTTTTAGAACTATTGGACAAAGACCGGCGAATATTATCATCAGATAATTTCTTAGAAGCAGCATCCTTTTGCAATGGAAAACTACTGCTGAAAAACAGTGAAACCGCCACCGGCAATACCATAACAAGCTGCGCCGCAAAGAATACCGGATTCCCGAATGTTGAAAACACCCGTGGGCCTCCGCTGCTCCAAGAAAAATAATCAATCCCAAAACGTTGGAAAATCCCGTAAAAAGAGGATATCGTTGCGCAACTGATAATTGTGATCACTAACAAATAAAGCCTATGGCGTGTAGTGATAAAATTTATCGTTGCATAAAAAAGGAATATGTAACATAAAGTCTCTGTCAAACCCTCATAACGCTTATATGTGCCACAAAGACTCATAATAGGATTTATAGAAACAACCGTTGAAATTATAAAAATAACTATATAAGAAAGAATAGGAATATCTATCGCTGCACACGAAAAATTGTTCTTTTGCTTAAGCGTGAGTAAAAACGACCAAATAACTAAAATAGAAATCGTCAGCAAATACAGTGTCATTGCCTTACTGAGATCAAAAACACTGTATAACCGAATATCAAAAAAGAGGGGTACTATGATGGCTGCCAAAAATAATAGACCTATTATTACTTTTTCGCAGTACTTAGATATGTTTTCAGGAATAGAACTCATTTCACTTCATTTCTCTCACGAAACTGAACACTTGTTAGATTTTCAGAATTATTACAGATTTCTATTTTTTTTGCAACGAAGTATTATTAAAAGACTTACTGATACTTTATAGTGTTTTTTTGTTTATATTTATTTTCCACTTTTTACCGTAATGAAAACTGACGTAACTAATGAGAATAAATAACGTAGAAAGCGTTATAATGCATCCTGTTTTAAATGTTATGGGATCATAGACAAATTCCACGTTGTGTAATCCTTTTTCGAGAAAAATAGATCTGATGATATAATCGGTTTTGTAAATCGTAGTTTCTTTGCCATCAACATATGCTTTCCATCCCGGATAATAGGTGTCACTCAATACAAGAAAGCAGTTTTTATCCGTATTTGTCTGTAACGTAATCTTGTTGGAGGGATACACAAGGTTCTTGATTTCCGAGAGTATTTCTTTTGATTCGAGAAAAAAATTTTCCGCAATATTTTTTGGCGTCTCAATAACAATTTCCCGGAAAGGATCAAATTTTTCGCTAAAAAGCGTTTGAAAAATATCGTGTTTTTCATTAAGACTCGTTATTTTATTAACAAAGAATATACGAGGAAAGACATTCTTTACCTGTGCAACAGAAGTTTTTGCATCTATATTGTCATCGATTTCTGTATTTGTAATTATATATTTTAAGTTTAACATTCTATAAAAATCATTTCTTGTTTTCAGAGAGGCGTTGTCATCGAGAAAGGAAAAAAATTCTTCAAAATAGTTGAGTATAATGGGATTTCCCCCCCCTCGAAATTTAAACAGATGATATGGGAGACTTGTTTCCCCTGCAAGAATTGATTTTACAAAGAAAAAGCGAGAAATGTCTTTACAACCATACAAAAAATAAACAGTATTGTTATAGGAATTAATGATCCTACAGATATCCTTATCCGAACTAACAAAATTAATTATTCCCGGTTTTTTTTCTAATAAAGTGTTGTCATCATAATAATTCAGATTTTTAAAGAAAAAAAATAGGTCAGAAACAATAATAGTTGTAATTAATATATTTAATAATTTGTAATTTAATTTGTGAGTGGTACAAAGAAAAATTATTGCTATTGTAGTAGATAAAAAGAATAGCATGTAAAGACAGTTTTTCAGAATATAATAATATCTTTGTTCTATAGAAAATGGAAGCGAAGGGTTTTGTATTTTATTAATATATTTTTCTAAAACAGAAACTACTACCGATGGGAAAAGGTAGGCTAATAAAATCAGGCAAATAAAAATGAGATAGAAAGAAATTAATACTACAAAAGAAATAAACAAACGACGTTTATTTTCTTTGATTTCTCTATATGAAAAAAGTAAGTAATGTGTGCCAAAACCTGTAATGATCGATAGTGAAAAAACTGCTAATTCTGTATTTCTTGAAGGCCATCTGAAATTTTTCATAAATGGAAGATAAGAATTAAAGAAATGATACATTGGGGTATACATTCCAGAAGCCAGAATGAATAAGAATGCGGAAAGTATGCAAAAAAATGCCGTTAAGTATCTATGGGAAACAAATGGTTCGTTTGTGGCAGAACAAGTATATTGCCTCTTTGTTTGATTATGAAAGAAAAGGAATATTATTGCAAACAGCAGCAAAGTTAACGGAAATATTCCTATATAAAAACTCCCTGTCCAAAATTCAAACAGTGATATTCCCCACCAATCGTTATTAAATCCGGGTACTCCAAAGAAATATGGCACTAGGAAGGTAATCAGATGCAAGGGGTGTAATGAAGCAATTATGAGTTCAGGATCAAAATTTATTGCACGTACAGATAATTTAGTTGCCTCTAATGTGGGAAGCAACTGTACCATACTCAATAAAAAAGCAACTACAAATGCGAGCAAAGGGAAAATAAAAACGAAAAAGATTTTTTTGGAACCGCAACCATGATAACAAAGCAATAGAAAAGTAAAGATGCAATAAAATCCTAAGGAAAGATAAGTAAAATAAATGGCTAACGAATGCCCTCCGAAAAATTGAATAGCAAGAATAATACCTGCTAAGAGAGAATACATTAACGAAGTATTTTTTATCGTTTTATCAAATAAAAAGAAAATTAATGGAATCCATGGTATTGTGCTTACATAGCTTAAGAATTCAAGTCGGCTGATTATCATTCCGTTAAACATAAAAATAATTGCGGAAGTAAATGCCGCGGTTCTTACTACTTTCCAATGCTTCATTAGCAGGAACATAAAAACACCTGCAAGGAAGATATGGAGAATAATAAAGCAGCGATAGGCAACCGCAATAGGAAGAACATAAAAAAAAGCATTGAAGGGATAAAAGATCGCTGTTTGAGGACAAGCAAGGAATGGTTGGCCTAGGCGTGAGTAAGGATTCCATAACGGCATAGTTCCACTTCTGATAGCTTCCCTTGCGAAAATACGCCATGGTAAAAAATCGCAAAAGGTATCGCGTAAAAGCAGTATTTTACCTCTAACAATCATCTCTTCGAAAAAAATGATTGTTAATATAAATAAAACAAAAATAGCAGTAAAATCTTTTTGCTAGGTTTTAGTAAATATTCGCATTTTTATAGTGAAGCTTCATGTTGTATAAATTTATAATACCATAATATAATAAAACGCCTGAGCATTTACAGTCATTTTATACAAATAGGTATTCTTGTGATGCGCTGTAATGTAAAGGATTTGAAATGTTGTCTTGTGTAAATAGAAAAATAATAGTAACAGTTCACCCCTTCCGGATTGTCCCGGTATTTGAAAATGACCCACCCCTAGCCCCTCCCAGGAGGAGAATGCAAGAAGTCCCTGTCCCCTCCTGGGAGGGGATTTAGGGGTGGGTGAACTGTTATAAATAATAAAAAAGCTTAAAAAATTCGTTGAAAAATATCGATAAATATTGAGAGATTAGAGATAATACTTTCCATAAAGGGCAGTACTGTTGAATAAACAATTTTTGAAATATTATACAATTGCAATCTTTTTTATTACCTTTGTTGTTTATTTAAATAGTTTACCGAACTCCTTTGTATATGATGATGAATTTACTGTAGTAAACAATTATTTTATAAAGCAATGGAAAAACTTCCCGGCCCTTTTCAACAACAGGTATTTTTCCCTTTCTTCCGAATTAACCTATCGTCCATTAGTAACTGCTTCCTATTTTATCGATTACGCAATATGGAAGACAAATCCATTAGGATATCATCTCACAAATATTTTGTTGCATTCTCTCAATACAGCGCTTTTTTTTATTTTTTCCCTTTTCATTTTTAACAGAAAAACTCCCGCGTTTCTCTCTGCCTTGTTTTTTTCCTCAAGTCCTGTTTTTTCAGAAGCTGTTAATGCCATCGGATTCCGGGAAGATTTACTGGCATTTCTGTTTATGCTTCTCTCTATTATTTTTTTTGTCGGATGTAATAAAAAAAAATCTGTCTTCTGCTACGTGTTATCATTGATTTGCTATTTTTTAAGCCTTTTTGCAAAGGAAATGGCAATTTCGTTTCCGCTCCTGATTGTTTTATATGATTATGTTTGTAAAAGAAGTATTTCTGAAAATACAGAAAACAGTGGAAAAGAAGGAAATGCTTTGTTGTGTGGGAAAAACCTGAAAAAAAATATGGTTTTCAACCTAAAAGAAAGGTTGTATAAGTATTATGCCGGGTATATTGCCATAGCTATTATTTACCTTATAGTCCGATTTCTGATTATATACAATCCCCTGGAATCAAATCTCTCACTTCCCGCAAAGAGTATGTTTGTAAACATTTTAACTATGACACATATACTTGCCTATTATATAAAATTCATTTTCCTCCCTTTTCCTCCGAACGCCGATTATGTAATGCCATATTTAAATTCCGTTTTTAATATCTCCCTTTTCCTGTCACTTTTGCTGTTTATTTCACTAGGAATCCTGTTCTTTCGTTTGAAATCAATAAACAAACGTTTCATTTTCGGTATTCTTTGGTTTTTTCTTGCGATTATTCCGGTTATGAACATTATTCCCCTTGTCAATATAATTGCCGAACGGTACTTATATATACCAGCCGCAGGTTTCTGTATTATTGTAGGCGAGGCATTTTCGCACACATTATCAAAAGTTCATCAAACAAGGAAATTAAAGATAATACATCGTTTTTATCAAAAGGAAAATAGCGGAAAGTATTTAACGCATCAAATTCCATCAATATTGCTTATTTCCCTGTTCATGATAATTTTTGCGGGAAATATCTATTTTACAACAAAGAGAAACAATGACTGGAAAAACGATACGTCTCTATGGTCAAAAACACTCATTATTTCTCCAAGCAGCGTTAGGGCGCACAATAATCTCGGAGTATTACACATGAAGCAAGGAAAGTTAAATGATGCGATCAAAGAGTTTGAAACAGTGGTTTCCTTAGACAATTCCCATAAGAATGCGCACAACAACCTTGGCATGGCATACTATAAAAAATCTCTCATAGAGGAAGCGGAAAGGGAGTTTGCATTAGCAATAAAAATCGATCCACATCATGCGGAAGCCCATAATAACCTTGGTTTTTTATATGATGGAAAACAACACTATGAAAAAGCAGTCAGTGAGTTTAAAATTGCCCTGCAAAATAAGTACGATGAAAATACTTACCATTATGTTAATAACTATTACAATAATGGGGGTTTTATTGCTGAAGCAATAGAGTTCTGCAATACTCTCCTGAAAAATTACCCCTATTTTGCAAATGTCCATAATGATTTAGGGGTGCTGTATACAAGACAGGGGAATATTAGTGAAGCAATTAAAGAGTTTACAAAAGCAAATTCCATAGATACATCAAATCCGGATACCCATAATAATCTGGGTATTGTCTATTACAAGAAAGGCAATGCAATGGAGGCGGAACGTGAGTTCAAATTGGCAATCAAACTAAAACCAAACCACGCGGAAGCTCATAATGATCTGGGTATTCTGCTTAATGATAAAGGGCGCTATGATGATGCTATTACCGAATTTAAAACCGCAATAGCGATTGAACCAGAGTATGCAAATGCTCACATGAATTTGGGGGTAAATTTGTTGAAACACCGGAACGATAGGAAAGCGGCCTTATTTCATTTAAAGAAAAGTATAGGAATCGATCCGTTGCAGAAACAAGCTGTTGAAATAACCCGTCTCATAGAAAAACTGGAACGATACTTAGGGGAACAATAGTATTTATATACGTTATACCGTAAGAATAAAATAAGGAGGAACGGCAGAGATTCAGAAATGAAAAAGAAACAAACATCGCAAAAGAAAAAGGAGTGGATTAGCGCTATTTTAGTGATTATTATGTTAAATCGGTAAGAAACCCTATAAACCACCTAAGCCATGTTTTAAGTTTTTTTAATCCCCAGTGCGCTTAATGACATCCGGATATCGTAGTTTCCCTTAAATTCGTATTCTTCTTCAAAAACTTTTTTAAAGTTATAAATATTTTTAAAATCGTCCTTCGAGTCTGTTTCTGTCTTCCCCATCAACCCGCTTTCAACAAGGTTGAAGACAATATTCCCGAAATCTATATCCTGTTTTATTCCCCATTGTTCAAACACGGTTAACGTCATAAAACCAAATTGCTTTAATGCATAACGCTTAATCCCTTCCATGAGTTCTTTTCCTGTCACGTGGCGGTCGGAACCAGAGGTTTTATACTGGTTTTTACCAAGCATATTTGTAGTAAATTCGAGCGCCTCGAATACAAATTGATAAGCAAGAGGGGAATAGCGGGGATCATTTTTTACTATTTCCTTTATTTTGCTCCAGGAATTTCTCATATTCGCTTCTCCGGGAAAAAGAGTTTAACTATTAAAATGTTTTTTTATTCATTGATGGCATTGTTGTTTCTTTTCCGGAATTTTCAGGTTCTTTTTCAATCCGGGGAAACAAGGGATTCCCTTTTTTTACTATAATGCCGTTTCTCATAGATTGCTGATATTCCAGACAGGGGGGTTCGTCGCCTTCCAGAATGCCAAGTTGTTTTTGTATTTCAACGCAGGTATTTGGCATAAAAGGGTAAATAAATATCGATATATCTTTGATTGCCTTCGCTAACGAGCTGATTACTCTTTCAAGCTGCGGCCTGTGAGCGCTCGTTTTTGCAAGTGTCCAGGGTTTTTTTCCCTCAATAAATCTGTTTGCCTTTCCTATAAATTCCCAAATCACTTCCAGCGCCTTGCTAAATTGAAGGTTGTCCAGTTCTTTATTTATTTGGTCGCAGGTGTTTTGAGAAGATTCCTTTAACTCATCCTCATCTTCAGAATATTCAGGGATTGCCGCATCAAAGTATTTTTCAACCATAGTAAGTGCGCGCTGCAACAAGTTGCCGAGGTCATTGCCAAGGTCAGAATTAATCCTGCTTATTAAGGCAGAGTAAGAAAAATTGCCATCAAGTCCGAAAGGGACTTCCCTCAGGAGAAAATACCGGTAAGCATCGGTGCCGTAGAGGTGAATAATACTTAAAGGGTCTATCGCGTTTCCCAGTGATTTAGAAATCTTTTGCCCTTCGATCGTCCACCATCCATGGGTAAAGATTTTAAGCGGCAATTCAATATTTAATGACATGAGAATTGCCGGCCAAATTGCACCATGGAACCACAAAATTTCCTTTCCTATGATGTGGACGTTTGCCGGCCAAAATTTCTGAAACAGCGTCATATCATCATCATAGCCAAGTGCGGTAATGTAATTCAAAAGGGCGTCTATCCAGACGTATATTGTGTGTGTAGTATCCATGGGCACCTGAATTCCCCATGTTACCGCAGATCTGCTTATGCTGATATCTTCAATGGGAGAGATTATTCGTTGAAATATTTCGTTTCTTCTTGATTCAGGCTGAACGAATTCCGGATGTTTATGATAATGTTCAATAAGCTGTTTTTGGTATTTTGATAACCGAAAAAAGTAATTTTTCTCTTTTACTTTTTCCACTGCACGTTTACATTCCGGACACCGTCCATCATCAAGTTGTGTTTCCGTCCAAAAACTCTCACAAGGGACGCAGTATCTTCCTTCGTATTCTCCAAGATAGATGTCGCCGTTTTCGAATAATTTCTTAAATATCTTTTTTACGCGCTGAACGTGCCGGTCGTCTGTGGTGCGTATAAAGTCGTCATTGGAAATATTAAGACTTTTCCATACGTTTTTGTATTTGCTTACAACCGTATCGACAAAATCATGGGGTGTTTTACTGCATGATTCAGCGGCTTTTTGAATTTTCTGCCCATGTTCATCCGTACCGGTTAAAAAGAAGACGTCACACAGTTGCAATCTCCTGTATCGTGCTAAAACATCTGCGGCTATGGTAGTGTAAGAATGGCCAATGTGTGGGATATCATTTACGTAATAAATAGGAGTGGTAAGATAAAAAGATTGTTTATTCATCGCTGCAATCCTCTCTGCAGGATTGATGGCAATTGGTTTTTTCTTTTTGGGCATGTTGATTTGGTTTATTTTGCACTCTGGTTACGTCCTTTATGGAAACGGTAAATCTGCTTCCGTTTTCTAATTCCACGGATACTTGTTGTTGCAAAATATCATGGCTGATTATTTCACCAATGCCTTTTGAGGTTTTTACGGAAGTTCCTTTTTTGGGAACGCGTTGTTTTAGTTCTTCATAAACGCGGTCTTCATAACGAAGGCAACACATGAGACGGCCGCATCTTCCTGATATTTTAGAGGGATCCAAAGTGGCCTTTTGGTTTTTTGCCATTTTCATGGTGACCGGTTCCAAATTTTTCAGAAAAGATCTGCAGCATAACTCCTGTCCGCAGTGTTCATAATCTGCCAGAAGTCTTGCTTCGTCGCGAACGCCGATTTGCTTCATCTCTATTCTTGCCTGATATTCTTTTGCAAGATCTTTTACCAGTTCTCTAAAATCAACACGACCGTTAGCCAGAAAATAGAAAATGATCTTTTTACTTCCAAACAGATGCTCGACATGCGCAAGTTTCATCAGGAGTTTATGTTCTTTTATCTTCATCTGGCAAAATTTCGATTCGGTTGGAATAGATTCAAGGTCTATTTTTTGTTGTTTCTCTATATCTTCCTGCGTTGCTTTTCTTAAAACCTCCCCGAAGTTTTCAACCGGAGCGTCATCTTCTATTTCCTTTACCTTGGCGATAACAGTGCCAAATTCTATTCCTCTATGTGAGCGGATTATCACATGGTCGCCCTTTTTTAGCGAATCCATTGTTGCAAAAAAATCGCCGGTATTTTTTAAGACGCCGTATCGAATGGTTAATATTTGTCGCATGTAAAATAGTAAAGAAAGGTATAATTTTAATAATGATAAAAATGGTAAATTACACTGAATAGTAGCAATTGTATTGCTCAATGTCAAGCGTTTACGCCTTCTTTGGTTTTATGTAATTGCTTAATAGAAACGTACTTGCATTAATTATTTTAATTATGATATGATCATTTTTCGCAGAAAAACAATAAAATCATACTAGTGGAAGTTAAAAATCAAAAATAATAAGTAGTTCTGTAAAGTAGCAGGTGGTAAGCTGTATGCCTTTGGAATATAACGAAAAGGCTCGAAAGGAAAAAAGAAAGGAAAAATAAGGATGAAAAAGATTTCTATTTTTATAACAAGCACATTATTCTTTCTGATTGTTACCGGTAAGGCGTTTGCTCAGGATGTATCAAATAAGTTGCAGTTGCTGGAAATTGTTATTTCCAATCTGGTATCCCGTGTTGAATCGCTGGAGAATCGCATTAACGTTCTGGAGAAATATCTTACCGGAACCGGTGGCGGGACCCCTTCTGATGTTATACCGAAAAAAAAGATGGACGCGGAGATTCACCGTGAAGACATTGCGAAGCCCCTTGTTATGGAAGGGTATGATGATATTGGGGATGGATTTTTTGTTAAAAATGTGCGTTTTAGTCCTTTTGGTGAAAACGTATTATTTACCGGAGAAATCACAAATAAATCCGGTAAAAATTACCGCTTTGCAAAATTTAAAGTAAAAATTTATGATGACCGGGGTGCTTTTTTTAAAGAAGAGGAGTTTGCCATCCCTGACATTCCAAAAGAAAGCACACGATCTTTTGAATCCATGATTACCGGACTGCAATCTGCGTTTATAAGCAAATACGAAATAAGGTTGGTAAAATAGAAGGATTTTTTAACAAATGAAGATTTGCAAAGTTTTGTCGGGGATGCTTATATTCTTCATGCCTTTTTTAGAGTCAAAAATTTAAGTCATAAGATAATTATTAAAAGTACTATATGACTTATTTATTTTTCACTATTGACAATGTGCACAATAATGTTTAGAATTCTAAACGTTTTAAAAAAGAAACGTTTATCATTGCAAACAACAATCTCTCACATCTCCCAACTGAGAGACCCCTATTCCTCCAACAGTTAAAAAAGCTGTTGGAGGAATATATTTAACAGATTCTAAAATTATATTTTCCCTTTAACTATTTCTACGATACAAGAGATTAAAAACTTTCTCTTGGGAAATAGACAAATTCATATCATAAGTTACGTAAACACAATCCATTGCGATTGTTTATCCCATGTAACTGAAAGGGACGAAGTCCGCACATAATTAATCAGAAAGCACAGAGTGAGAAAGGCATTAATAACAGGAATTACCGGGCAGGATGGATCATATCTTGCGGAATTATTATTGTCGAAAGAGTATGAAGTTCATGGTTTAATCCGCCGCTCCAGTTCGTTTAATACCGATAGAATTGATCATCTCTATCAAGACCCCCATGATGCCAACCGAAAGCTTTACCTTCACCATGGGGATCTCTCCGATTCGGGTCAAATAACAAACCTTATCTACAATATCCAGCCGGATGAAATTTATCATTTAGGAGCTCAAAGCCATGTGCGGGTGAGTTTTGACATACCGGAATACACAGGTGATATAACCGGTTTGGGGACTACCCGAATATTAGAAGGTATCAGAAGGAGCGGCATCAAAACAAGATTTTATCAGGCAGGCAGTAGTGAAATGTACGGAGGAGCAGTTGCGCCTCAGAATGAAAACACGTCTTTTATACCTAAGAGCCCTTATGCCGCAGCAAAGGTTTATTCATATTGGATGACGGTTAATTACAGGGATGGCTATGGTTTATTTGCCTGTAATGGAATTTTATTTAATCACGAATCTCCAAGAAGAGGAGAAACATTTGTAACAAGGAAAATAACACGGGCAATTGCAAATATACTCGCAGGCAGACAGGACAAATTATACATGGGGAATCTGGAAGCAAAACGGGATTGGGGATTCGCTCCGGAGTATGTGATATGCCAATGGCTGATGCTTCAGCAGGATACCCCTGATGATTATGTAATAGGCACCGGTGAAAGCCATTCCGTAAGGGAGTTTGTGGAATATGCTATGAGTTATGCCGGTATCGAGATAGAATGGGAAAACCAGGGAGTTTATGAAAGAGGAATAGTACGGTCTCTTGATACAAAACATCAATGCACTTCATTCAAGAAAAAAGTAGGCGACATTATCATTGAAATAGATTCAAAATATTTCAGGCCAACCGAAGTGGACTTTTTATTGGCAGATATTAATAAGGCAAAGAAAAAACTGGGATGGACGCCAAAAATTGTGTTTGAAGATCTCGTCAAAATAATGATGGACTTTGACTTGGAATCGGCCGGTTTGAAAGCAAAAGGCGAAGGGAATAAGATTCTAAGACAGAAGGGAATTGATTGGTGTAGATAGCAGGCAATGATTTCCTTATCCAACAAACGAATAACAGTCACCGGCGGTGCGGGCTTCCTCGGCGCTTTTATTGTAAGAAAACTGAAAGAGCGTGGATGTAAAAATATCTTTATTCCAAGAAGCGCTGATTATGATTTGGTAGATAATGGCGACTGTAAACGTCTTTATAGCGATGCCAAACCGGATATTGTTATTCATCTTGCTGCAAAGGTAGGAGGCATAGGCGCCAATCAGTCAAATCCCGGAAAATTCTTTTATGATAATCTCATGATGGGCGTACAGATGATGGAGGAAGGACGGCGCTTTGGAATAGAAAAATTTGTAGCCATAGGTACTATTTGCGCATACCCAAAATTTACCCCTGTGCCCTTTAAAGAAGAAGATTTATGGAATGGTTATCCGGAGGAAACGAACGCACCGTATGGCTTGGCAAAGAAAATGCTTTTAGTGCAGTCACAGGCATACCGGCAGCAATACGGATTTAATTCCATTTACCTCTTGCCGGTAAATCTTTATGGCCCTGGAGATAACTTCGATCTTGAAACTTCGCACGTAATACCTGCGCTCATAAGAAAGTGTATAGAGGCAAAACGGAAAAATGGTACTAGTGGCAGAAAATCTAAGACAAACATACCCTCTTTCCAAACTCCAGCCATCACCGTTTGGGGTACCGGAACACCTTCCAGAGAATTTTTGTATGCAGAAGATGCTGCGGAAGGGATACTTCTTGCAACAGAGAGGTACAATAAATCCGAGCCTGTTAATCTTGGGTCGGGAATTGAGATTTCCATAAAAGATTTAGCACGATTAATTGCAAGATTGACGGAATTTGAAGGACAAATTATCTGGGATACTTCAAAACCTGATGGACAACCCAGAAGGATGCTTAACATATCAAAGGCTGAAAAGGAATTTGGCTTTAAAGCAACAATGAATATTGAGGAAGGTTTAAGAAAAACAATAAAGTGGTACCTGGATAATAAACTTTAGAATAGTAAGTAAGGCTGTAATGCACTATAAAGAACTGCTTGATGTAATAAGGAAAATTATCTTAAAGCATGCAAATCCAACCAGAATATACCTCTATGGTTCGAGGGCAACCGGCGAGGGGGGGAAACGAGCGATATTGACATAGCCTACGATGACAAGGATTGCAAGAAAATGCACCTCATAGAAGAAGATATTCAGAAACTTCCCACCCTCATAAAAATTGATATAAAGAACATAGCAGTTGCCGAAGAAAGATTCAAAAACAGGGTCATTGCAACAGGAAAGGTTCTCTATAGCGCTACAAAAAAACTGAGATTTGAAGACGGTCTCCATAATTTTCGAAACGCCTGCGACAAATTTGCAGACGTTGTTGACAGAAAAAACGAGTTCTACAGAGAAGGCTACAGCGATATATACCTGGATCTGGTGGTAAAGAGGTTTGAATTTACCTACGAGATGAGCTGGAAGTGCATCAAAAGATACCTCGATTATATTGGCATAGAGTGTCGCAGTCCGAGAGATTGTTTCAGAGAAGCCTTTTCTCAAAAGATAATTGCTGATGAAACGATTTGGATTGACATGATAGAACAGAGAAACCTCTCCAGCCATGTGTATGACGAAAATGAGATAAAGGAAATACTTGACAAGATTGTCGGTTATAAAAATGCCTTTCAAGGTTTATTGCAAACGTTAGAAGATAGATTAAGACGGGAATAGAAGATCTTGTACTCACAACGTGAATTACAAAACATACGGGAAAACTATTTTAAAGAGATTGCAGATACTTACAAAATTGAAATTGCCTTTCTCTATGGCTCGTGGGCAAGGGGATACCAGATAATGAATTCAATCGGTATATTAGAGAGCGCCAGGAACTTGCTGATAATATTCCCAGTAACGCAGTTAATTGTTGTGAAAAAATGAAGAAAGGCAATGAAAAAAGGCGAGGATAAAAGATGCGCTTGGATATTTCGGAAAGAAAGGCATTAAAATATGCTTTAGAAGGATTTGAAGGCGAGGTATTTCTTTTCGGTTCCAGGACGGACGATTCAAAAAATGGCGGAGATATTGATATTTTATTACTACCAAAAGAAAAGACCAATCCGTTAAAACTGTCTTTACAGATACAGAAAAAATTTTTTTTAAAGTGCGAAGAAGATATCGACGTTGTAATTTATGACGCCGAAAAACCCTTTTGCAGATATGTGCTCAGCAATGCAAAAAGACTTGATATTGCAAGAATTTGAAGATTGTAAAAAGACGGTGCATTTATTGAAAGAATCGGTGAAGAAATTTAAGCCCTATGACACGGATAAAATATATTCCCCTGATGAATTGGAATATTACGATTCATTATCATATCGTTTTGAAAAAAGCGTGGAACTGGTGCTTGCATTTTTTAAGGGATTTGAACTTTTTTTATTTTCAAAAATCAGCGATACATTAAGAAACAGACTATTGGTAATGCAAAAGCTAAACATTATAGATACCTTGGACTTTTGGATGGACGCACGTTTGCTGAGAAATAAAATAGCACATACGTATTTGCCGGAAGAAATAAAAGATATCTATAATGAAATTTACGGTAAATCCAAAGAGATTTTTAGAACGACTGACCGGATTGAAAATTATTTAAAACAAAATAACTAGCGAAACTGTATGAGAAATACTTTTATTACTACCATATTAGGATAAGTCTTTTAAACCGATTTTTTGAGGTAAGGCGAATGAAGTTAAGCGAAAAAGAAATAAATATCTTATTCTGGAGGTAATGGCTGTGCAGACAAACATATTGACAGATGAGCAGTATAAAATGCTTTCTAAAAAACTGATTAACAGCATAGAGAGGCATTTTAAAATAATCCCGTTGAATACCTTAAAGCATCATAAATATATATTAATAAAACCTGTTTACATTACGATTGAAATGGAAAAGGATGTTATTATAGCATCCTTTGATGATATAGAGGCATTTGCTTATGGTGATACAGAATTTGAAGCAATTAATCGGTTGTGTGAAGAAATAATCAATATCTATGAAGACTTGCGAGAGGATAGAGAAAATTTAGGTAAATTTCCTAAAAAATGGTTAGCCTTCTTAGAGGAGGTTATTGAGAAAAGTGAAGAAAAGTGAGGTAGAAAGGTTATTCAGAAAATTGGGTTTGAAGGTGCGGTCTACAGGACATAATTACGGGTGGTTAATTGTAACTGGGAAGAAAATACTAAGGGTTCATTACTCTCATGGGAGAGGGGATATTCCTGATAAAATTATCTCTAAGATTAGAGGGCAGTTAATACTATCTTTAAAGGATTTCAAAAACTTAATTGATTGTCTGTTGGGTTACGGTGATTACATCAATATTCTAAAACAAAAGGGAATCATTGATTGATAATAAAAATTCTAAATTTATGAGAATTTATTTTGATAATTGTAATCTTCAATGATAATGCTGTTTTTCTTAGGCAGAATTTATTCTTTTTAACCAAGTTTATTGGAAAAACAGCCTTTTTGTCTCCTTGTTTTTAAAGTATCATTATTGTGAAGAGATTAATTATGAATGTTATGGAAAGGAAAAATACGGAATTAATTAAAGAATTCAATCGATATATTAGAGAGCACCCGGAACTTGCTGATAATATTCCCAATAATGCAGTTGTCGTAATGCAGTTAGAGAAAGATGAAGAATTTAATAACTGGAGCTGTGAGATGGCAAAAAGTCAAGCAGAGGAAGGTCAATCAATCATATATATCAGGATAAAAAAGTTGCGCCCTATCCGCTCTCGAATCGAAAAGCTGGAAATTGCCACATAAGGATAAAACCAATGCAAGTAGAATGAAACCATAAGTCAGAAGTCCGGTCTCTGGTTTCAACTACTTATTATCGAATAAAAATAAAAGGAAGATGCAGAAAGGGCATTGCAGAGTGCACGAAAAATGCATGAATGGGTGAGAAAGATTTTCAGATGGAAAAAACCGATGTGATAAATATATTCCACTTAAATTACCCTGAACGGTCCGGGCTTAGAGATATTATCGCCGAATTAACGAATAACTACCCCATCATAAAAAAGGCAATCTTGTACGGATCAAAAGCAAGGGGTAATTTTCTCGAAAATTCTGATATCGATTTACTCCTCATTACGGAAGGCAATATCTCGATGCAGATGAAGCATCAGATATTCGATATCGTTTACAAGTATGAGTTGTTAAACGACATTGTTGTCTCAGTTATCCTCGTATCCGAAGCAGATTTTGAAAATAAATTGAATACGCTTTTCATGAAAATAAGAAAAGAAGGAATAATTCTATGGTCGAGCGAATAGATAAGGAGGAAGGAAAACTTCTCGCTCAGGATGAATTACACAGGGCAATAGATGAACTCAATGCTGCAAGGATATTACACGAGAACAAATTTTATTATAAAACCATATCAACTGCATATTATTCTGTATACCATGCGGCAAAAGCCGCGCTCTTGCTCAAAGGAATAGCCCCTCAAAGTCACGAAGGCGTCGTAAGGATGTTTAGTTTATATTATGTAAAAGTAAACGAAATAAGCATTGATATAGGAAAGATTATCGGGCGGCTCATGAAGCTAAGAGAAGAGGCAGACTATTATCCCGAAACATCCTTTGGCTGTGATGATTCGCTGGACACCTTGGAAAAGGCAACCATGTTTGTTGAAAACATTCAAAAGATTGTTAAGAAGTAGCATAATTATTCCGGAAGATTCTTCAAAAAAATTTGTATACAGCATGATTAAAAAACTTTCTTGATCATAATTATCAAAGAATGATAGAGTTTAACACATGAAAATATTAGGAATCCATATAGGGCACGATAGCGGCAGCTCTTTAGTAGTTGATGGGCAAATTGTTGCCGATGTATCGGAAGAAAGATTTGTACGGATAAAACATTATGCCGGCCTGCCGGTAAATTCTATACATTTCTGCCTGAATGCCGGGAAAACCTCTTTTGACGAACTCGACTTCATCGCCATATCGGGTGAAATAACCGATCCTAAACTTAAAATACTTCTTAATCTCTCAGATGAACAATTTAATCAAATTATTACAAACAACCTGCCTCAAATCTCCTTTGGTGCAAGAGTAAAAAATATCATCAAAAATAGAATAACCTATCATGAATCCTCTCCGCTCTATATGAGTTTTTATAATCTTGCACCAAAGACGAAGGTAATCAAAGTGGACCATCACTTGGCACATGCATCTTCTGCCTATTATACTTCAGGTTTTCAGAATTGTTTGATAATTACCTGCGATGGGGTGGGAGACGGTACTTCCGTAGGCGTCTGGAATGGGTCTCATGGAAAAATAAAGGAAATTAAGAGATACGGGACATCAGGGTCTTTTGGGTGGTTCTATAGCTTAGTTACTGAGGCACTGGGATGGTGGGTAGGTGACGGGGAAGGAAAGACCATGGGCCTTGCGCCGTATGGTGATAGAAAGGCCGTCCTTAAGAAAGAAGTCCTTGCTAATTACCTGCCGGGCTATCAAAACGGAGAAATCACCAAAGGGATAGACTTTGGTACAGTAAAGTATTTTAGAGAACATGATGCCTTTCACTGGCATTTTCCTGATGCTATAAAGATACAAAAGGTAGTTCAGGATTTTGGGCCGGAAAATGTTGCGGCAGAAGCCCAGGATTTACTTGAAGAATCATTATTGGACTTTATCAGATGCTGGGTGAAAAAAGAGACTGCAAGGAACCTGGCGACCGCAGGCGGGGTATTTCTCAATGTGAAACTAAATCAAAAAATCATTGAGGATAACATCGTAGAAAATTATTCTATTTTCCCCAATGCCGGGGATGCCGGCCTTGCATTAGGGGCAGCTTTGTATGTATCGAAAAAATTTTCTCCGGATAATACTACCCAGAAAATCGATCATATTTACTGGGGACCTTCTTATAGCAACGACGAGATCGAATTGATTTTAAAGGAAAGAAACCTTCCCTATAGAAAAAGTGACAATATTGCACAGGAGGCGGCAAGGGCGCTGGCCGATCAGAAAATAATCGGATGGTTTCAGGGAAAGATGGAGTCGGGTCCCAGGGCTTTAGGCGGAAGGTCCATTTTATTCGACCCTGGAAAACCAGAAAATAAAGATATCATAAATATGAGGGTAAAATTCAGGGAACCTTTTCGGCCTTTTTGCCCTTCCATCATGGAAGAATATGCCCACGAATATCTCTCCACTTCTTATAAAGACAGATATATGATAACTGCCTGCAAGGTAAAGGATGAAAAAAGAAATGTCATCCCCGCGGTAACACACGTGGATGGGACCTGCAGACCACAATTGATTTCACGGCAAATAAACAGAAGGTTTTGGGAATTGCTCGACTACTTCCACCAGTATACGGGTGTGCCAGTGATTCTTAATACCTCGTTTAATATTAAGGGAGAACCCATTGTTTGTAGCCCAAGGGACGCCATTAAATGTTTTTTTGATACAGGTCTTGATCTGTTGTGCATAGGCGATTTTATTGTAAGCAAACGGTAGCGGGATTTATAATATGTAAATTTAAGATAAAATTTGATGGCAAAATTGGAGGTAAGAATGGCTACTACAAAACAGACAAAAAAACTCGAAAGAATTGCCCTGAATAAATACAAAGATCTCCTGGATACTATCTTGGTTCTCGAGGCGATGAAGGCTCAAACAAAGCCGGGCAAGGAATGGAAAGAACTGAAAGAGAAGCTGACGAAGCATGTTTAAACTCATCGTCAATACTTTTGCGGAAGAGACACTTGAAAAGTTTCTCTAAGGGATAAAAAGACTTTTTATAGGTTGTCAAAGGCGTTGGATGAACTGGAAGAGAAGGGATTGCAGAGTTCGAATGTTAAGTCTTTGAAAAATGCTCCCAAAATATTCAGAAAAAGAGGAGGACGGTGGAGGATTTTGTTCACTGTAAAACTCCAGATACTTAATGTCTGGATTGTTGCTATAGAAAAAGACACAGACAAAGATTATAAGAGGTGGATTGACTATATAACTTCCCAATAGAAAACGTTTAATACTTATAATATCAAGGGAGAACCTATTGTTTGTAGTCCGAGGGATGCCATTAAATGTTTTTTTGATACAGGGCTGGATTTGTTGTGCATAGGAGACTTTATTGTAAGCAAATATTAAAAGTAGGAGGTATATACGTTATGAAAACACCGGTTGATTACAAGGAAACCATTGTGAAAGAACTGGAAGAACTTAGTCCCGAACTAATTCAAGAGGTTGTTGATTTTGTTGAGTTTTTAAAAGAAAAAAAAAGAAAAAACCTTACAAGGATTCCGATTTGCTTCTAATTCAACAGGAAGGTCTCAAGAAGATATGGAATACGGAACCTGAGGATTTATATGAAATATAAAAAGGGAGATATCGTTATTGTAAAATTTCCTTTTGTCCTCAAAGATCACGGTGAAAAACAAAAGGGACGTCCTGCCCTTGTTATTTCAGATGATACTATAGAAAAAAGATATCAGGATGTTGTTCTAGCGGCTATAACATCTCAAATTCCTTCAGATATTAAAAAACTGGAAATTATTTTGGAACCTACTAAAACATGCGGTTTAGTAAAACGGTCTCTGCTCAGGCTAGATTTCATTATGACAGTTCCCGAAGAACTAATTGCAAGAAAAATAGGAGAAATATCAAAGGCCTTGACGATTGAAGTCGATCGTAGATTAAAAAATTTATTCGGAATCGATGTAGCTTAAGGAATATTATGCTGAACCGACCACGGACATCTGAATACAATAACTGAAAAAAATGACTTCTGAGATATATAAAAAAATCGGAACAAACTCGATTTACAATCTTATCCGCAGACTTGTTGCATTTCCTATTGGATTAGTTCTCCCGCCCATAACAATTAAATATATTGGAGTAGAAGGGTATGGTGTATGGGTTTTGGTGCAAACAATCATTACATATACATCAATGATGGATATGGGTTTAAGCCCTGCTATAACAAAATATACGGCTGAATATGAGGCGCACGGAGACCATTTTAAAACCGTACAGCTCTTTAATACACTGTTTGTTATTTATGTGAGTTTGTGTTGTATTCTGTTTATGGTAGTGTTTTTATGTCGGGAGTTGATTATCGATGTTTTTATTAAACAAAGTGCTATGCCGCAAGAAACAATCTCTTTTGTACTGGTAGCATCAGCGATGCTTTTTTGTTTTAACATGGTGATTAGTGTTTATTCTTCCTTCCTAAACGGTTTGCAAAGAATGGATGTAACAAGCAAGATTGGTAGTCTGGTGACAATAATTAATTGTATTCTCTCTCTATTATTTCTTTATCTTGGTGGGGGAATTAAAAGCCTTGCTTTCGCTGGAGGGATATCGAGCTTTCTTTCTGCCCC